>LUMI01000257.1_pt1 | contig 32302 bp, 31 predicted proteins | sample 729681 | NCBI WGS metagenome assembly LUMI01 (sample SAMN03860267, study PRJNA289734) | marine metagenome | biome: seawater column; feature: ocean; material: water; isolation source: Red Sea water column Station 34 - depth 10m | place: Saudi Arabia: Red Sea | collected 2011-10-15 | depth 10 m
CGCCTTAACAGATTTGTAATTGTTTACATCCACAAATCCAGCACCTGTATCCTGATTTATAGCTCCAGTACCAAGAACTGCTGTTTGGCAAAGAGACAAAACAGGTAGATAGCCTTGAAGGAATGGTTGCTGATCGGAAGTTAGATGTACATATCCTTTTTCGAAGGCATCCATAATTTGAGGACTGGTATCAAAACCAATCTGTAGAATTTCATTAGGACCATAGCCTGCAGCTTTCGCAATTCCCTCTGCAACATTCATTACATCACTGCCAGAGTGAACAATAACCTTCGTTCCAGGGTTTGCATTCAGGGCAGCACCGAAAACTGGTATTGTAAGGTTAGGGTCTGATGCATAATTTGTCTCTCCATCTACGACCGTTACTGTCATACCATGTTCTTCAAATATTATACGTGCACCATCTTCACGTTGCGCTCTTGCATAGTCCCCAACTGGCACCATAACAATTGCATGGTCACCCGCTTTAAGACCAAATTGTCTGATAGCTTCTCTAGCTAATGCCTTACCTTGGGTTGCTAGATTAGCTCCAACATAACCACCACCAAACTTGGCTCGAACTCCACCGGGATCAACATTTTGATATGTCATTATAATACCAGCAGCTGCAGCTTGTTTCGCCAGTGGCATCAAAGCATCGTCACCTGGATGACCCATCATAGCGATTGCATCTACTCCAAGTCCAATGGACTCGCGAAGTTGACGTACCATTTTTTCAAAATCCCACTCAGAATATAATATCTCAGCATCTGCTCCCGTGTCGCGAATGGCATTCATTGCTCCTGCGGCAACAATACCCGCAAAGCCACCCGCTTCTGGTCCACCAGCATAAAAATGCATTTTGACATCTGAACACCAATTTGCACCCAGATCTTGTCCCGTTGGCGCAGCGACAGCCGTCGTGGCCAGCTGTAAAGAAAATAATGCAGCTAATCCGTACTTAAGTGATTTCATTTTTCCCTCCAAAATTATTTTTAAATGAGTGTAGATTCGATACCTCATACAAAAACGATAACTTAGGATTTTTAATTTACCAAAAATAATTTTACCGTATGGTCAAAAAATTAATAAGTGGCTTTGATGTGTCATAAGTTGAAAAAATATCAGATATTTTGAGAGTGAAAATTAGTCATTTTTTGTTTCTGATAAAATCCGAGAAGCTTTGCAGTTCTTTCTCTTCAATTTTAATATCATGTTCTAGCGACGGGTACTTTAGATCTCTGACTTCTTTGACAAACGTTGAATATGCCTGAACTGCCTTTTTTTGCAAAGCATCAAAATCTTTATGCAAGTCAGAATAAACTTTTGCATGTCTGGGAATATGGCCAGTATTGTAACCTAGAACATCTTCAGAAAATAGGTATTGTGCATCACATCCAAGCCCACTTCCCATTCCGATGAGAAAGATATCAACTACCTTTGAAATCTCAGTTGCGATTTTGGAGGGGACGATTTCCAGTTCAACTGCAAATGCACCAGCTTCTTTTATTTTAATTATCTCGGAAAGAATTTTTTTCGCCTCTACATTAGTCTTTCCTACCGCCTTAAATCCGCCATAGTGAGTCGATTTATAGGGTATAAATCCAGAGTGACCTATTACTGGAATTCCCTCATCTGCTATAGCTTTAATAAATCTTGAACTCTGTGGGCAGTATATTGCATCGGCACCCTTATTCATTAAATAGAAACATCTTTTTAAAATTGAATATTCATCTAAATGGGCACCATAACTTAGGCCAACAGTAAAAAATGTGTTGGGGGCAGCTGAGCGAATTCTTGTGTAATCGTTCAGTTCAGAAGTGATAATCATATCTACACCCGCTTTTTCACATGCCTCTGCTTCAAGTGGAGTATGGGTATAAATTTCTGTGAGTTTTTTCAGCCCACGTGAATCTAAGATCTCTTTTACGGTCAATTTCTTCGACATTGCCGGACCTCCCTTAATGAAATTCAAAAGCTGTTATTTAAATCAGGCAGAGTTAATGGTCGGCCTTACCGCATCCGGTAATTGAACCTGAATATGATAGTCTGGGTCTTTAGTCTGCTTCATAATTGCTGGAATAATTTCTTTATAAGCCCCATACAAAGACTTTGGCTTAGGTAATTGATCCTTTATCACTTCATGCAATTGGGATAGCTTATGAGACGGTACCATTGGAAACATATGATGCTCAATGTGATACTCCATTTTCCAGTAAATAAAACTAAAAATCGGATTTAGCCTTACCGAACGAGTAGATAGTCGATGATCTTTAACGTCTTCTTTTAACCCAACGTGCTGAGTAATTCCCCAAACAATATTTAAAGTTGCAAAAAACTTAGGGATAAGGAAAAGAAAAATCGGCAGCAGACTACCAAAAGCCATTGCTAACAAAATTATCGCAACCCATAAACCAACATAGATCCGGGAATTTCTTATACAATCTGCTTGTTTATCTGCTGGAATACACTCACGCATAACACGGGTCTTAACGCCAAGAGCGTGTTGCAAAATTTCATAATGCAACGATTTGTGTAAATTCAAAAGTCCAAAACCTGGCACAAAGATAACTAAAAACTCTAGAAGAGTTTTTGGTTTCCAAAAAATGCTTCCTTCTACTTCAAAATCATGCGGGTCAACTGATGCTGTATAACTATGATGCAAAGAATGACTCCAGTGGAAACGCACTGACTCAAAGTTGTTCATAAAACTTGCTATTTGATAGAAGAAATCATTTAAACCGCGGGTCTTGAAAGCCGTTCTATGACCACATTCATGCCATATGGCGTCCGCGCCTCCCCACAAGGTGCAATAGGCTAAATATATAGGAACAAACCACCAGGTGCCCCAAAGGCTATAACAAAGTAATCCTAGACCTAACAAACCACCAAAATAAATGATGATATGCTTCCACCCTTCATAATCGCTACGCCTAGAAAGCTCTTTTAATACTTTACGATCAATTTTAATTTTAAACCAATCACCAGCTGTACTGTTAATACCAATTTGTGGTTTTTGCGTTTCCATTTTTCTTTGCCACCCAACAAAATAACTTTATATAAAGCTAGCCCAAACTAAAAACTAAACAACAAGGACGAAATAAATAATGGCGGATTGGACTTTTGTTTGCAATACCTCAGACGTTGATTTTGAAGACCAATACAGATTTGATCATAACGGCCAGACATATTGCATTTATCATTTAGAAGACGGATTTTATGCCACTGACGGGCTTTGCACACATGAAGACGTCCACCTGGTAGATGGCTTAATAGATGGTGAGGAAATTGAATGTCCTATGCATCTAGGTGTATTCAACATCAAAACCGGCAAAGTTGTAATGGACCCTCCCTGTGAAGATCTCAAAACATACAAAATAAAAGTTGAAGACGAAAAGATTTTTATAGAAGTTTAAAATTTATCAAAATAATAAAATTAGCAAAATTGCTTCCAAATAAAATTGCTAGAATAAATTTTTTCGTTTAGCCTGATCTCACACGAAATAAAAATTTCTTTCAACACAGAGCTTCTTATGAATTATCACACACCATCAAGCTTTTCTGACGCATCCACTATTGCAGCAAAATCAGCAGGACAAATTAGATTTCTCGCCGGAGGCACAGATGTACTTGTCCAAATGCGTTCGGACATTTTGACACCAGATGACCTGATTGACGTCAAACAAATCCAGGGCGTTAAAGATATTATTCAAAATAAAGACGGTAGTTGGACTTTAGGAATTGCTGTTACAGGTGCCGAGATGTCAGAGCATTCTGAATTTAACAAAGCGTGGCCAGGTTTAGTAGAGGCTGCTGACCTAATTGGATCTACCCAAATTCAAGGTAGAGCAACTATTATTGGAAACCTTTGTAATGGATCACCTGCAGCAGATAGCGTTCCTGCTCAAATTGCAGCTGGAGCTACCGTTTCAATTATAGGACCTACAAGTGAAAGAATAGAAGCTGTTGAAAATATCCCTATTGGTCCAGGCAAAACATCTTTAAAAAAGGGAGAGCTTATTTCAGCGATACATATACCAGCTAGAGAAAAACATTCAGGTGATGCTTATTTACGGTTTATACCACGAACAGAGATGGATATTGCAGTAGTAGGCTGTGCAGTAAATCTCCGTTTGGAAAACGATTTAATAGTTGAAGCGCGCGTAGCTCTAGGAGCGGTAGCACCCAAAGTTTTATTAGTTGAACAATGCTCTCAAGCAATACTAGGAACTAAATTGGATGAAGAAGCATTAAGTAATCTGTCTGCAGCTGCAGAGAATGCTTGCAACCCGATAAGTGATAAGAGAGGCACCAAAGAGTTTCGAACGAATGTTGCAGGCGTGTTGGCTGCTCGCACTGCTAAGATTGCGTATAATCGAGCACAAGGGAAAAATGATGAGTAATATTCATGTATCGGCTGAAGTTAATGGCGATAAGGTTGAGTTTCTATGTGATCCTCGAGAAACTCTATTAGATGTTCTACGCGACCGTCTTAATCTGACTGGAACTAAGGAAGGTTGTGGAACAGGTGATTGTGGAGCCTGTACAGTTACAATTGATAATCGTCTTGTGTGCTCGTGCTTAATGCTAGGTGCTGAGGCAAATGGTAAAAGTATAGAAACAATAGAAGGGATGGCTCAGGGAGACAAGCTGCATCCTCTCCAGAGAAAATTTGTTGAACACGCAGCTTTACAGTGCGGTATTTGCACCCCAGGTATTCTAGTTGCTGCAAAAAACTTACTAGAGAAAAATCCCAACCCAAATGAAGAACAAGTACGTTATTGGTTAGCTGGTAACCTATGTCGATGTACTGGATACGATAAGATTATAAGGGCTGTACTAGATGCAGCAAAAGAAATGAGGGAAGCATCCTAATGGCAAAAGATGAACTCATAGATAAATTCAAGTATATAGGAACCCGACCTAACAGGCCTGATGGCTTAGATAAAGTAACGGGTCGAGCAAAATATGGAGCAGACTTTAACGCACCAAACATGCTACATGCTGCGGTACTCCGATCACCTCACGCTCATGCTCGCATTACTAAAATCGATACCTCCAAAGCAGAAGCTCTGTCAGGCGTCAAAGCTATTGTAACTCGAGCTGATTTTCCTACTGGCTTAAAGGGTGAAAATTTCTACCTCCAGGAAAACACAATAGCCGGTGATAGAGTTTTATATGACGGGCATGCAGTTGCAACCGTTGCTGCTACATCAGCATTAATAGCAAAAGATGCAATAAAGCTTATTGAAGTAGATTATGAAATCCTTCCTCATGTCACTGATGTTGATGAAGCCATGAAACCAGATGCTCCCGTAATAAGAGAGGATGCACAAGATCACTCTGTTCCAGAAGGTTTACCTCCTAATATCGTATCTTACATGGATTTTGGTCATGGAGATCTTGAAGCAGGATTTTCTGATGCTGATCTCATCATGGAAAACACTTACAAAACAGAAGCCGCACACCAAGGCTACATCGAACCACATGCCTGTGTTGGCCAGCTTGGCCAAGACGGAAAAGGTGAAATGTGGATCTGCACTCAAGGCCAATGGTTTATAAGAAAAATGTGTGCATCAGTCCTTGGACTAGAAGCTTCTCAGCTTAGGGTAACACCATCAGAAATAGGTGGTGGTTTTGGTGGTAAAACAACAATTTTTTCTGAAGCACTTTCGCTAGCTCTTTCACGGAAAGCGGGTGGGCGTCCAGTAAAATTGGTAATGACAAGATCAGAAGTTTTACGAGCCACAGGCCCAACTGCTTCCGCCTCAATGGATGTTAAAATAGGCATGAAGAAAAACGGAAAAATGACAGCGGCTTCGGCAGTTTTCCGAATGCAAGGTGGGGCCTTTCCGGGAATGGCTCCAACAGGGATGGCATTAGAATGTGCCTTTGCCAATTACCAGCTTCCCGCTGTTCACCACACTGGTTATGACGTGCTTTCTAATCGACCAAAATCGGCAGCCTACAGAGCTCCAGGATCCCCTATGGCAGCTTTCGCAGTAGAAAGTCTAGTCGATGAAATGTGTCGTGAATTAAAACTAGACCCAATCGAGGTCAGGCTTTTGAATGGTTCTAGAGAGGGAAGTAAATCAAGTTTTGGCCCAACTTTCAGAAAAATTGGTCTCATTGAAACACTGGAAGCAGCAAAATCCCATCCTAATTTAAAAGTAGAACTTGGGCCTAATCAAGGAAGAGGAATTGCTTCAGGATTTTGGATGAATCATGGCGGCGAGACGTCTATCTCCATGGCTTTGGGAGAAGACGGAACCGTTACTTTATCAATAGGAACTCCAGATATTGGAGGAAGTAGAGCATCAATGGCTCTAATGGTATCTGAAACACTAGGAATTCCATATGAAGACGTCAGAGTAAATGTTGTTGAGACAGGTTCTTTGGGTGTTAATGAGCCCACCCATGGAAGTCGAGCAACTTTTGCTATTGGAAAAGCCGCAGTTGAGGCATGTAATGAGGCTATCAAAGAGATGTGCAGTCGTGCGGCTAACAAATGGGGTATTGACCCGGAAGCAGTCGATTGGTTTGATGGCGCCGCTCACCCATCAGGTCCCAACGCAGGTGACTTCCCTCCAATGACAATCAAAGAAATCGGTCGCCGAATGGGCCGTACTGGAGGACCAATCTCAGGTCATCATGCAACCACATTTGCAGGTGCTGGAGAAAGCTTCGGCACTCACGTTGTTGATGTTGAAGTCGATCCGGAAACTGGAAGAACAACAGTGCTTAGATACCTAGTCGTTCAAGATGCTGGAAGAGCTATTCATCCATCTTATGTTGAAGGCCAATTCCAAGGGGGTGCAGCTCAGGGAATAGGCTGGGCTTTGAATGAAGAGTACATATATGGAGAAGATGGCCGATTACAAAATGCTGGATTTTTAGACTACCGTGTGCCCGTTGCCTCGGATCTTCCAATGATAGACACAATAATTGTAGAAGTGCCGAGCGACAGCCATCCATTTGGTGTACGCGGCGTTGGAGAAACGGGTATAGCACCTCCACTTCCTGCAATTGCGAATGCTATTGCTGATGCCACAGGAAAACGCCTCCGTCATCTACCAATTTCTCCCCCAAAAGTTTTGAAGGCGATCAAGGAAGATAGCTGATGGCGGAAGTGAATTTGTGGTCAGGTTTACGCCAGTTCACTGATGGAGAATTAGTTGTTAAGGTTGAAGCAAATACCGTTGGCAAAATGCTCGACGAACTTGTTTCTATTCACCCTAAGTTAGAGCCGATAATAGAGGCAGGTGTTTCCGTTTCCGTTGATGGAGAAATGACGGCTGGTGCAGACCACACTCCTATCCAACCCAACAGTGAGATATTTCTACTTCAACAATTCAAAGGTGGCTAAATGAACCTTCATTAAGGTTTAAGTGGATACGCCGTATTTACTCGCCAAATCACAAATCTGATCCCATGTTGAGACTGGTATTTGAAGAATATTCTGGGAGGACTCTCTTTGAATTCTTTCCCGCTCACCTGGTATTTGAACACCCGAACTTCCTGGTGCTGGTGGACATAACCTAAGTTCATCCAAAATCTCATCTGCTACCCGTTCAAAGGACGTTTTTTCACGAAACTGATCTGCCTTTATCGCTATAAGAAGCCAATGCTTAGTTGAAGCCGGACCAAGCAAAGCTTGTCCAACTAATTCAGCAATTAAGGCCAAACCAAATCCTTTATGTTCAGCGGCTGGCATTAGAGCACCACCAGAAAAATAATCATCAGGATTTCTAGTCACATTCCCATTCACATCTTTAACACAATTATCCGGCATCCCCCCGCTATTTTTGATGTGGCAAAATCAAGAACAACAGGCCCCGTTTGTCCTGCGGGTATTCCGATACACCAGGGATTAGTGGGCAACATAGCTTTAGCACCACCAGGGGGGGCAACCTGTCTCCAGTTTTGACGGTTTCCTCCTCCCATGCAGATCGTTAAAAACCCATTCTCACCAGCAACTTCAGCATACGCTCCAAGCCGCCCAGTATGCCCAACATTTTTAATGGCCATAACAGATAAACCCTTGTCCTCAGCGTCTTTACAACATTCATCATAAGCAAGATTAAGAGCCGAAATTCCAATGCCACCATTTCCATTAATTTCAAGGAAATTTTTATTGTTTCTTACCAACTCGGGGCGACTAGAAGCATTCAAGACACCAGATTTTACTTCATCAACGTACTCTAAAACACGCATTATGCCATGGCTTTCCACACCAACCAAATTAGCATCAATAAGATGAGAAGAGATGGAGTCTGCAGTATTTTCTGGGAAACCGACAGCTGTAAAAATTCCTGTTAAAACTCGATCAACTTGATCAGAAGCCAGTTGAAGCCTTTTTTCATCTAAAACAAGTTTACTGACTGTTTCTTCCAAGTGTTTCTCAATATCTTTATATTTTAGGGTCTGGGTTTTCTGTATGCCCGTCTACTGCTATAATTTGACCTGACACAAGACTCGCCGACTTTGAAGCCAAAAATACTGCCATGGCAGCGATGTCCTTTGCCTCAATAAAAGTATTTAGAGACGTACCAGCTTTGTATGCTTTCCGTACAATATCTGGTGTTGTGTTTTTTTGAGCAGCTTCCCTTTCAATAACACCATTAATTCGATCGCCCTCAACGCAGCCGGGCGCAATAGCATTTGCACGTATGCCAAATGAACCAGCCTCCATTGCTACTGTCTTCATGAGACCATGAATTGCCCATTTGCTAGCCGAATAGGGAGAACGGTAAGGAAAACCATAGAGCCCCGCAGTCGATGACGTAAATATAATTGCACCTTTGCCTTGCTTCTTCATCATCGGCAAACAGCCTTTTACAGATAAAAAAGCACCAATTAAATTAACGTCCAAACACTTTCGAAATGCCAAAAGATCCTGATCTTCAATCAGCTCTGTTGCCCCCGCCGTCCCAGCGTTTGCGCATAGAACGTCTAAGCCTCCCCACTTAATATTTATTGTAGAGAAAAGATCGCCCATGGCATTTTCATCGCTTACATCAAGCTTGGTCTGTTCCCAATTTGTTGGACATTTTTTTAAATCGTTTTCTGAAACATCAATTATCCAAACTTTATAGCCCTCAGCATAAAATGCTTCGGCTAGAGCATAACCAATGCCTGATGCTCCTGCTGTAACCAAAACTCTTTGCATTTAAAACATTATGCCTTTCTAATATCGTTACAGCGTAGATTAAAAATTTTTTATTATAAAGTAAGATCAAACTTAATCTACGACTAAGGCACTACTACAATGTTACCGACATGTTTTTTTTCCATGAAATTTTTTTGAGCATTTTTAAGTTCAGACAAAGGAAAGACTTCAGCTAAACACGGCTTTATTTCACGATCTTCTATATATCTAACAATATTTTTGGCAATTGCCGTTTCAGTTACTGTAGAACCTGTAAAAGTTAAGTCACGAAGATAGAAAGTCCTTAAATCGAGTTCAACTATCGGTCCAGCTATTGCCCCTGAACAAGTATAGCGCCCTCCACACTCCAAAATTTCAATCAACTCTTTCCATGAGCTTCCTCCAACAACATCAGCAACTACAGAAATTTTCTCAGATTTAATTTCATCAACCCAAGAAGATGATACTCGTGAAATTATGATATCAGCTCCTAAATCTTCAACTAAAGAAAATTTTTCTGGTGTCGTCATAGCAATCACACGTGCACCTCTTCTTTTAGCAAGTTGTACTATAGCACTTCCTACACCTCCCGAAGCTCCTGGAACTAATACAGTATCCGTATCCATCACTTTTGCGCGTGCTAGCATTCCCTCCGCTGTCGTGTAACTGCAACTAAAAGTTGCCAGTTCTTCGTCTGATAAATTAGAAATAATTTCTAACGCATTTTTTGAAGGAATAGCTGTGTATTGAGCAAACCCTCCGTCTCTTTCAGACCCTAAGTATCCAACTTTCTCGATATTTTCAGGATCATTTTCATCACGCACCCAATTGTCGGTAATTACCCGCTGACCAATTCGAGACTTACTTACATTCTGTCCCACCTCTACAATGTACCCGCAGACGTCGGCTCCTTGAATCCTTGGAAAAGATATAGGCGTCCCACCCCAAGCTGGATCATCAGCAATATTTAAGCCTAGCTCTGTATCCATTGTTGGGGCATTTACATTCTTAGAATACCATCCTGTTCTAGTATTTATGTCTGTATTGTTTAGTCCGCAGGCCGATACTTTGATTAGAACTTCATCTTCTTGCGGTTTAGGCGTTTTCCAAGTCTCAAACCATTCATACTTATCTAATCCACCATGACCTGTAAGAACCATAGCATGCATTGTTAATGGTATTTCATGCATGATTACAGCCCTCTCAAAATATTAGTATGTTAACTGAAGCTTGATATTAGAATAATATTAATCACCCAATATCTTGAGTACAATTAAATCCATTTCATTTATTCAATTTTTACGCCACGCCGCAGGACCAGATTTATGAACACTAGCTCCAGTGTTATCAACAGCCACCAAAACTGGCATGTCTTCTACTTTCAGCTTATAAATTGCTTCCATTCCCAAATCTTCAAACGCAACAGGTTCTGCCTCTTTTATTGCTTTTGATACTAGATAAGCAGCCCCTCCCACAGCAATAGCATAAACTGCTTTATGTTTTTTTATAGCCTCAATTGCTTCCGGTCCCCGTTCTGCTTTTCCTATCATTAATTTCAGACCAGTATCACCAAGAACTCGGTCGGTGAATTTATCCATCCTGGTTGAAGTTGTTGGGCCTGCTGGTCCTATAACTTCATCACCAACAGCATCAACAGGTCCGACATAATAGATCGTTTGATTTTCCAGGTTTACTGGTAAGGCTTTCCCCTCGTCTAAGAAATTCACTATCCTTTTATGGGCAGCATCTCGTCCAGTATAAATTGTACCATTAAGTAATAGTGTTTCCCCTATTTTCAAACTAGCCAAAGTTTCTTCGTTAAGATTATCCACGTCTACCCGGCGCGCATTTTTATTCGCTTCATCAAGTAAAATCTCTGGCCACGCTGCTAAATCAGGTGTTTCAAAATTCGGAACGCCTGTTCCATCTAAAGTAAAATGCAAATGACGCGTTGCTGCACAGTTTGGGATCAAACCAACAGGAAGCGATGCTGCATGTGTCGGAAAACTTTTTATCTTCACATCTAGTACTGTAGTAACACCACCCAATCCCTGAGCACCTATACCCAGAGCGTTCACCCTTTCATATATCTCAATCCGTAATTCTTCTGATTTGTTTTGAGGGCCGTTTTTTAACAAAGCTTGCATATCAAGAGGATCATTTAATGCTTTTTTTGCCATTGCCATTGCTCGGTCTGAAGAACCTCCAACACCAATACCCAAAATACCAGGAGGGCACCAACCAGCACCTAGTTTTTCTACGGTATCAACAACCCAATCAGCAACTGAGTCTGAAGGATTGAGCACAGCAAATTTTGCTTTATTTTCCGAACCGCCACCCTTTGCTGATACATAAACAGAAACAGTGTTTCCTGGAACAAGATCAACTGTCAGCAATGCTGGGGTATTATCACCACTATTTTTTCGTGAGCCAATAGGATCTAAAACAATTGAAGCACGAAGTGGGTTCTTATCAAATTGGTATCCTCTTCGAACCCCCTCATCGACAACTTCTTGAAGGCTACGTGAAAAATCAAACTTTACATCATAGCCAACTTCTAAATAAACATTAGCACTACCTGTATCCTGGCATATTGGGCGTCTTCCCATGGCAGCCATTCTTGAATTGACCAAGATTTGTGCCATTGCATCTTTTGCACTTTGGCTTTCTTCCCGTTCCCATGCAGACGATAGAGAAGTAACAAAATCTGGTGGGTGAAAATATGAAATATATTGAAAAGCATCAGCAATGCTTTCTACTAAGTCCTCTTCTCTGATCAAAGTCATGACCAGTTGCTCCTCGTTATATAAATTGCCATCTTCAGTAAAATAAAGATCTGTTGATACGCTACACACCCTAACATCTGTTTTACAAACAACAAGGTCGCACTAGGATAAAAAAGCTTTAACTGTCTGACTTATGATAATAGAGAACAAATCTATCTTTCTAAGAAGATTCGAAGTTTTTGAACGGTTTATGGAGAATAACTTATGGAAAAATTAGACTTTTATATCAATGGCACTTGGGTGAAGCCAAGCGGTGTTGAAACACTTGATGTTATTAACCCGGCATCTGAAGAAAAAGTCACAAAAATTTCTTTAGGTGATGCAATTCATGTGAATGAAGCTGTGACAGCCGCAAGAAAAGCTTTCGAAACTTACTCTCAAACTCCCGTTGAACAGCGCATCGATTTACTTACAACAATTAGAGAGATTTACAAACGCCGCCTTGATGACGTTGCAGATGCAATCCAGACCGAAATGGGCGCGCCCACATATTTGGCTAAAGGTGCGCAAGCCATGGTTGGTTTAGGACATTTAAAGGCAGCCATTCGCTCTCTAACTAATCATAATTTCGAGTATGAGCATGGTAACTTTATTATCAGACACGAGCCAATTGGAGTATGTGGGTTAATCACTCCATGGAACTGGCCAGTAAATCAGGTTGTTTCAAAACTGGCACCTTGTCTTGCGGCAGGATGTACAGCCATACTTAAACCATCAGAAATTGCTCCACTCTCATCAATGGTTATTGCTGAAATCCTTGACGAAGCAAAAGTACCAGCCGGAGTTTTCAACCTGGTCAACGGTATGGGACCCGTTGTGGGTGAAGCGATGTCAGCCCATCCAGATATTGATATGATGTCGTTTACTGGTTCGACTAGAGGCGGTGTTGCAGTAGCAAAGGCATCCGCAGATAGTGTTAAACGTGTCAGTCAGGAATTGGGCGGCAAGTCAGCTAACATAATTTTAGATGATGCTAGTTTTGAAAAATCAATTCAGGCTGGAGTTGATTCTTGCATGAGCAATACAGGGCAATCATGTAACGCACCCACTCGAATGTTAGTGCCTGAATCTCGAAAAGATGATGCCTATGCTATTGCAAAAGATGCAGCTCAAAAAGTAATTGCCGGCGACCCTAAAAACGATATGCGGTAGCAATTGCAAATGACACTGAATATGGCCTTGCAGCTTATGTGTCAGGCGAAGACAAAGAGACACTTACTTCAATTGCTAGACGTTTGAGGGCTGGGCAAATTCATGTGAATTATGGATCTGGTGGTGCTGATGCCCCTTTTGGAGGCTATAAGCAGTCAGGCAATGGTCGAGAAAAAGCAGAATGGGGCTTAGAAGAGTTTCTTGAAGTTAAAGCAATAATGGGAGCTTAACTTAAGCTTCCAATTTTACGTGTATTTAATCTCGCCATATAGGGTTTGACCAAGCTCTTTTTCCATATTGGTCAATCACAGTAACCCTTAGCCATGGGCTGTTCTTAAGCCGTTCTAGTGAAAGCTCAGCGGATACTATCACCTCACCATGCTGAGCAACATAAGCAGAACCTTGCCCTTGTACGATAACTGTACTCACAGGCGTAGATTGAACCTTTGCAGTTTCAGAATTTATCTCAATGTCAACAAATTCAGGACCTTGAGATGAGTAAAATGAACCCTCCTTTAAAGATTCTAATATAGAGTCAGGTTTATTTTGTTGCGCCTTCACCATTACCCAGCCACCAAAAAAATCAGGTTCTGTAAAGTGCGCATCATCTGTTGCTACAAGATTGAGTTTCCTGCCTTCGGCTAAAAGAAGATCTAATGTATGAAAACCATCAGGGCGGTCAGTACTCACTGCACAACCGTGATTGTAAGCCTCAACAGCATGCGCGGATTTTATAGACCGTGCATCAGCCAAAGTAAGTCCAGACCACTGAGGATGAGCTATGACTACAAATGCGCCAGCGTCAAAACAACGCTCTGCAATCTCCGGTCCACTTTCCTGATCATCAATAGGAACAAAACGAGGCGAATTAGACGGTGCAAAATTCTCTGGTAAACCAACAGCAAGAATATGCCAAATTTCCCCATTTTCAGATGACCCAGAATGAAGTTCAGCACCCAAAATAGTCGTAAATTCTGAGTCGGTAAATTTTGAAGTTTTAGTGATCGGATAATCATACAATCCAACAAAGTGATCAGAAATTACTAAAAAATTGTAACCTTCATCTTTATATCGTTGACAAAGATCGTCGGGCGAAAGTAGCCCGTCTGAACGGTTGGAATGGGTATGAAGATTTCCTTTCCAAAATTTACCAGTTTTTGAGAACATCAATGGCTTCATGGATAAAGTCTCGCATTAATTAGTAAAGTTACTAGTGCACCTTTTATTTTTTTAATAAAGTGAAAAATCAGTGTTTGAAGATTAATCATGCGTGTAGAGTTATTATGCTAATGCCAAACATTTCTGTTATAATTCCCACATACAATCGGGCGCACTTGATAAAAGACAGTATTTCATCTGTATTGTCACAAACACTCAAACCCGCTGAAACTATCGTCATTGACGATGGATCAACCGATGGAACGTGGCCTATTCTGAAAAACTTAGGCTTTTCGGTATCAGATAATAAAAAAAATACCTTGCGTTACATTTACAAAGAAAACGGTGGCGTAAGCTCTGCCAGAAACGTTGGGATAGAATTAGCTTCTTCAGAATATATTGCCTTGCTTGACTCTGATGATCAGTGGAAACCCACTAAATTAGAAAAACAAATTTCCTCTCTTCAACAAGAAAATTTTGAGGCTAGGCTTAGTCATACTGATGAGGTTTGGATAAGAAATGGCGTCCGAGTAAACCCACACAAAAAACATTACAAAACCGGTGGGGATCTTTTCAAAAAGTGTCTGGAAATGTGTTGTATATCACCAAGCTCAGCTATATTACATCACTCGGTTTTCAAGGACTATGGAAAATTTGATGAAAGTTTAAAAGCATGCGAAGACTATGATTTATGGCTTAGATATTGTGCTTTTGAAAAAACTCATTTTTTAGGCGAACAGCTCACCATTAAAAATGGCGGACATTCAGACCAATTATCCCAACTTTACTGGGGAATGGATAGATTTAGGATCTACAGCCTGGAAAAACTCCTACAAAACAAAAATTTAAGTCGATCTAATTATCAACTTACTCTAACAGAGCTTATTAGAAAGCTTAAAATACTGATGGGTGGATCCATCAAGCGTGGCAATATTGAATTAGCTGAAGAGTTGAATAAAAAAATAATTCACTTTCAGGGGCTATTAGAAGATGAGTGAATTTAAAGATCCTAAAAACTTTGCAAAAACCCAGTTTAACTTTTGTTGGGTCATTGCCCTAAGAGCAGAAGCAATTCCAATAATCGAAGCCTTCAAAATGAAAATCTTAGATAATCAATCTTTGTTTCCAATTTATGCGAATGAAACAACAGGTCACGCTCTGATTATATCCGGAATTGGATCGATAAAATCTGCTGCTGCTGCTACTTTTCTCAAGAACTATTTACAAATTAAGAACTATACAGCCTGGATTAATTTAGGCATAGCCGGTTTCTCCAAAGATCCAATTGGGGACATATATCAAGCTGTAAAAGTCGTATCAAAAGAAAGTGGAGCAGTCTTTTTCCCTGGGTTGAGGCTATCCAAACTTTTGCCGGCTGAAACATTAGTCACAGTCAGCAAACCAGAAAGTAAATATAATGAGCCAGTTTTATATGACATGGAAGCTGCTGGTTTTTGCGAATTGGTTCCATCTTTTTCCTGCAACGAATTAACATATGTTATTAAAATTGTTTCAGATACCGCAAACAGCTCCTCTACTCTCATAACAAAAAATTTGGTCAGAGACTTGATTGAAAAACAATTACCAAAAATTTCAGCTGTTTTAGGCCAAATTGAAATTATGGTACAAGAGGAGAAAAAACGTCTTTCGCTTCCAGACGAAGTCAAAGATTTCGAGAAAAAATTCAGGTTCACCGAAACAAGCAAACATCAATTCAGAGAAATCTATAGAAAGTGGAAGATAATGTTCCCCACAAAACGATTGGATCCATCCGAATTTTTGAATTCTCGTCCAAAGGACATAATATTGCAATTAGAGAAAGAAATCTTGATTAATGCTGAAAATTGGAATGCGCTTTGATTGAAACAATTTTTTTTGAAGAACAGATTTCCAATCATCCGACAACTGAGCGTATCCGAAAAGCCTTACCCCGATCATCTTGGGTACCAATAGAACGCTACCAGGAATTATTTAATAAAAGGCACCAAAACTTTAGGTTGCAGAAAAAAAATCCAGCCCTGATTTTAGCAAAAAAACACAGTAACTTCGTTTTACCAGTTCCATCAGGTTTTGGAATGGACTCCCATAAAAACTTTTATTTCTCACACATGTACAACTGCCTTTACGATTGTAAATATTGTTTCCTCCAGGGGCTGTACTCCTCAGCAAATTTCGTCTTGTTTGTGAATTACGAAGATTTCTTCCATTCAATTTCCGAAAAAATTGCAGAATATAAAGGCAAATCTTTAACTTTTTTTTCTGGATATGACTGTGACTCTTTAGCCTTCGACAAGCTGAGTGGGTTTGCTGATCACGCTTTGAATTTCTTCGAAACTTTCCCTAATGTTGAACTCGAGTTACGAACTAAGAGCATCGCAATAAATTCACTCCTTCAGAGAAAACCTTTAGACAACTGCATCGTTGCTTTTAGTTTATCACCTTCTGAAATTGCTAAATCGATGGATAGTAAAGCGCCAAATATAAATAGACGCATTAATGCAATTAAACAGCTAGCAGAGGCAGGTTGGAAAATCGGTCTAAGATTCGACCCACTCATTTATACATCTAATTGGAAAAATTTATATTCCTCTCTTTTTGAAGAAATATTAAATGGCATAAATCCTTCAATGTTGCATTCAATCAGTTATGGCCCACTTAGATTTCCAAAAAAAATGTATAAAAAAGCTTCGAGCCTTCATCCAGAACAGAAACTTTTTGCTTTCCCTATGGAAGAAACAAAAGGGATAGTCTCGTATGGGAAAAAAATAGAAACAGAAATGCATGATTTCTTAAAATCTGAATTAAATAAATACACATCAGAAAATAAAATTTTTCAGTGCACCATATAAACAAACTAGAAAGATAGAGATATGAAAGCCGCATTAATATCTGGAAGTTCCAGCGGGATTGGTAAAGCAATAGCAGAAAAATTTTTGGGGAACGGTATTAAGGTAGTGGGACTGGCTAGAGACCATAGTAAGTTCATGCCAAATGAAAAACATTACATTCCAATAGAGGCCGACTTATCCAAAGTAAAAAAGCTTCCAGAACTAATGAAATCTATACTTAAAGAAAATCCTGACATTGATGTTTTTGTAAGTGGGGCTGGTTTTGGGGAATTCAAATCATTGGAAAACTTTTCCAGCCTTCAAATTGAAAACTTCATAGATCTCAATCTAGTTTCTCACATCATTTTATGTCGAGCCATCGTGGCTCATATGAAATCTCAAGGCAACGGAGATATTTTTATACTCGGGTCAGAGGCTGGAGTTATTGGCAAAAAGAAAGCAACACTTTATTCCGCAGCAAAATTTGGCTTGAGGGGATTTGCACAAGCATTACGAAATGAAGCGGGCCCAGCGGGCGTCCGTGTTTGCTTAATAAATCCTGGAATGGTTAGAAGTCCTTTCTTTGACACATTAGAATTCGAACCAGATGCACTGGAAACCAATGCTATTGAAACAGAAGATATTGCAAAAATAGTGTTTGATTTTTTGGGAACCCGGCAAGGTACGATAATCGACAAACTCTTTTCCATGGCGTATAGATAAACCTTCTCTTTCTGGACCCTTCAACCACTCCAATTCTTTTGCAGCAATACTTGAATACCAGGGATTTCTATTAACAAGCTCTACATCTACAAATCCTGCTTTTGAGAATGCTTCTCGATATTCACCTGGTGAAGCCATTGCAAATTCAAGACCCTCCGCTTTTATATACTCAGACATTTCAGGCGATGGCTGTCCAGCGTGACTTATTAACCAGTCAGATGCTGCAAAATGGCCACCTGGCTTCAAAACCCTAAATACATCTTTGGCTAAAGCAGATTTATCTGGGATATGTATGATAGAGTCTTTTGAAAAAACAATGTCAAAAGATCCATCCTCAAAAGGCAATTTACCAGGAGAAACTAGTTCAATGCTAATTTTTTCTGATAAACCTGCTGCTAAAACAGAATTTTGAGCAGCCTCACAAACGGGTGGCTCTACATCGATGCCAACCACCTGCTTTGCGGAATAATCTTTTGCCAGCAAAACTGCACAAGCCCCGGATCCCGAACCTATATCTAGAACACGTTTATCCTTGATTTGGATACCTTCGATCACTTTCTTAACTTCATCGGAACCACCAGGCGACAAAAACCCGTCGCCCCATAACTCTTCCAAAAACGAAATCACTTGGGAATTATACAATATTTCGTTGGACATTTTTTGTAACCCTTTGAAGCACTAAAATTTATTTATAGAAACTCAACCTTACAATAGATCATTAAACACTTTTAGACTGGCTTAGATACCTAAAAACCAAATATGCCATTAAACCACCTAAAATCTGTGCCATTATAAAAGGAACAGTATCACTGTTCTGGATGCCAGAGAACGTATCCGTAAATGTTCTTGCAATAGTAACTGCTGGATTGGCAAAACTAGTCGAAGAAGTAAACCAATAGGCCGCAGTAATATATAATGCGACCAGTGTAGCGACAGACTCTCTTTTGTATTTCAAACCAAGTAGAATAGTTAACACTAACCCAAAAGCAGCTATGACTTCTGAAAAATATTGAGAAGAACCAGTACGAACGTTTGTAGAAAGTTGTATAATAGACATCTCAAACATAAAGTGTGCTAAGAAGGCGCCAAGTACTCCCCCAATTATTTGAAAAAATACATAAAGTAAAAAGTCAGATAAACTGATTTTTTTCATTATAAACATAATCAAACTAACAACCGGATTGAAGTGAGCACCAGAAAGTTCACTAAAAATTATGATCAAGACATATAGTATCGCACCAGTAGAAATGGCATTAGCCAAAAGTGCCACCGCATGATTTCCCATTGAAAGGTTATCAGCCATGATGCCAGATCCAACCACCGTAGCGACAAGAAAAAGCGTACCTAAAAACTCTGAAACAAAAGACCTCATAAAGTGTAAATACTAGAAGAAAAAGAAGACGCAAACACTCTTTAAAATAATTCCATAAAAAAATAACAATCTAGCTATTGCGGCTTAAGCCGCCAAGCAGCAGCCAGTAAAAATATGGCAAAAGCGGGTAATAGCAATGCCACAAATATCACCAAATCATAGGTGCCCAACTGCCAAACTAAAGATCCAAACAAAGGAGCTATAGCAGATCCTAGAACAAACCCTACTGCCAACAACCCTGAAATAATTCCAAAGTCATTACGGCCAAGAAGACTTGAAATCACCGTAGGACGTATAATACTCAAAACACCGTAGCTAGCCCCCTGAAAAACAACAAAAGCTATTATTAAACCAAGTGAAATATTTCCCAAATAAATTGACCAACCAGCCACAAACATTGAAATAAAAGATACAATGCAAAGCGAAAACACAGATACCTTTTTTTCGGATGCAAGCATCATCAAACGACCTACGACTTGCATTGGTCCAATGCAGGAGGCCGCGAGTACAGCCGTTTTAGCATCTAGTCCACGGTCATAAAAAATTGGCAGAAGATGACTTATTATTATCCCATGATTGAGTGACATGAGTGCAAATGTGCCACCAATAAGCCAAAAGGTGGGTTTTTTCATAACCGTTAGAACATTTTTTAAATTTCCAGAAGATCGTTTAACAAATCTATTGGAAACTTTATTTAACGTTTTTGTTGCACTCCACACTAAAGGCAAATTAACAACCAGAATTACTAATGAAAAAATTAGTATTGCTGATCTCCAACCAAAAAACTGGGTCAAAAAGTGAGCGCTTGAAAAAGAAATGGTGCCACCAAATCCAGCAGCCAGCGTTACAAAAGTTATCGCTCGTCTTGCATTATTCGCCATAGTGTTCGTTAAAAAAGCAAAGCATGCTTCGTAAAGAGAACAAGACATTGCTATACCCATAAAAAACCATAGAACGTAAAAATGCCAAATCTCAGTCGCTTTAGACAGTAAGAAGAGACAACAGAAAGCTAGAAGAGTGCCAAAGCAAAATACAAAGTTTCCTGAACCTTTGTCGATAAACCGTCCCACAAAAGGAGCAAAAATGGCAGACACAATAAGTGATAAAGTATATGAACCGGTCAGCGAAGTTTTAGAAAATCCTAATTGAGATTCCCAAATTGGCAAAAAAGCTGGAAATGAATAAAAGCATGTCGCCCAAGCAAGTGTTTGGGAAATTGCGAAAGGCAAAACGTACTTCGTAAATCGGAGACCAGAAATTTCCAGGTTATCTTCAGACTGACCAGTCATAAAAAGCCTTTGTTAAAACGTCAAAACGAAATTGACTGAAAAGATTAAGAATTTCAAACATAAGTAACAATCCTAGAAAAACTGTTGAGAATAATTTTTATTGAATTTAACTATTTATTAGAACTTTTGACTGTTAAATTTCTTAAACAGTTTCGATATGAGACAACGCTATGGATGAACATGTAAATTTTGTAAACATGAAAGACGGAACTCGTGAGGAATACGAATTACTCGCCCGATTAGAAAAACCCTATCTTGCTCTTACTGCAGATCGAGTACTTGAGGAATTAAAAAGAGCTGGCGAGGCCACACTAGAAGGGTACAAAATCACGAGACTACAGCATGGACTGCAATCGGGAACTCGAGCTCTTCGTGATGGTGCAGATCTAGATTGGGTGGTCGGCGCACTTCTACATGACATTGGGGACGGTTTAGCCCCACAAAACCATGACAAAATGTCAGCTGAGGTTATCAGGCCATTCGTAAGGTGGGATGTTGCGTGGACTGTCGAGCACCATGGAATCTTCCAAATGCTCTATTATGGGCATCATTATGGATGGGATCGAAACGCCAGAGACCAATTCAAAGATCACCCTGTTTTTGATAATTGTGCTGAGTTTTGCGAACGATGGGATCAATCAAGTTTTGATCCAGACTACCCAACGGAAACACTAGAAATATTTGAGCCGATGGTTAGAGAGGTTTTTGGACGAAAAGCTTATAACCCTGAAATCATTCAAGAAGGGTTTGTTTCGTCATTAACTGGAAATCCTTAAGCAAAAGTTTGAATAACAAAAGAGCTGCTTTTGATGAATAAGAAAAATGAGCTAATCCTAGTGCGGCACAGCAAAGAACCCGCTGATGATCGTGTGTTTACTTTTGCACGGCTAAATGGCCTGATCCCGATTGAAAAATTTCCATTTCAAGGTGACCTTCTTGGCGAACCAACAGAAAGAACTTTTGGGACAGTTATTTATGGTGGTCAGTTTAGCGTTCTAGAAAATAATATTTACCCTTTTCTTAGAGAGGAAGCCAACTGGATAAGCTCTTGCATGGAAGCAAATTTACCCATCTTAGGGCTGTGCCAAGGCGCACAGCAGATAGCTCAATTATTGGGAGCAAAGGTTGGTCCAACCGAAGACAATCGCCATGAGTTTGGATATTATGAAGTTACTCCCACAAGTGAGGGATTGAGTTTCTTGCCAGAACCAAAGTTCTTCACACAAGCGCATTTTCACACTTTTGAAATCCCAAAAGGGGCTGTTCATTTAGCTCGCAGTAAGGGGTTTGAAAATCAAGCATTCCAGTACGGAAAAAATGTTTTCGGACTTCAATATCACCCCGAATGCACGATCGAAGGTTTTAGACGGTGGCAATCTAATTCACCGTCAGAAAGTTGCCTTGGTGTTCAGAATGTCCAAGAGCAAACCAGCCTTATGATGGAACACGATGCTTCGCAAGCTGCTTGGTTTTATAATTTCATGTCAAAGCTTTTTGCTAACCCAGCCAAATAAAACTTTTATAATATAATCAGTCTAAGATAATTATATTTTAAGCTTCTTTTTTTTCCTTATTACCAATCAACTGGATAATTATTAACAATCCCGAAGATATAACTATTAAAATTGTTGATATTGCAGCGATTGTTGGATCGATCTGATCTCGCAAGGCTAGAAACATGCTGCGGGTAATTGTTGAATTATCTCCTCCAGCAACAAAAAGCGAAATAATTATTTCGTCAAAAGATGTTAAAAACGCGATAAGGGAAGCAGAAATAATAGAAAACTTAATTTGAGGTAAGGTAATCTCCCTAAATGCCCGAAACCGTGTGGCACCTAAGGAGCGAGCAACCTTCTCTTGGTTCATGTCGTAGTTTTTCAGAGCACTGAATACGATAATCAATACAAGAGGCATTGCCACCAAGGAATGACCTAAAACCAAACCAAAAATACTGCCAACCAGTTTAAATTGAACAAAGAAGTAAAAAAGACCAATTGCAACAAGTATAATTGGGACCATCATTGGCGAGATGAATATCGGAAACAAAATCTTGCTGAGCCTAGAATTACTATTCACCAAACCGTAAGCCGCCATTGTTCCAACTGGCGTGGCAACAAATATTGTTAGTACTGCAACCTTCACTGAGGTCCAGGTTGCCTGCATCCAATCATTAAAACCGTTTTCAACTTTCCAAGCAAAAAAGTAATTCTCATACCATCTGAGCGACCATTCTCTAGGCGGAAATTCAAGATATTGGCTGGCTGAGAATGACATTGGGATCACCACCAGAGATGGTACAATCAGTAAGAATAAAATTATATATGAGAAAATATAAAGCCAGAGCCTGTCTTTTAAACGAATTTGCGTCTCAGAGACATTTTTATTCAAAAAACTCATAATGATTACCTATTCCCAAGTTGGTCCATGGAAACTAGCTTTGAGGCAATAAAGAGAATTATCCCCGTTACAACAAGCAAGACGACACCAAGTGCACTGGCTGCTCCCCAACTAAAATAGAGCTCAATATTACTGGATATTTTCATAGCAGCCATAATGACTCTTCCACCACCGAGTATTGCAGGTGTTACATAAAAACCAAGACAAAGAACAAAAACAATCAAGAGCCCAGCAAGCAAGCCAGGCAAAGAAAGAGGGAAAAATACTGTCCAAAAAGCTCGAGTTGGTGTGGCCCCCAAGCTTGACGCCGCCTTCAATGTATCTTTGTCTATAGAACGCATGTTTGCATACAATGGCAAAATTAAGAACGGAAGCATAATATGCACCATCCCAATAAGCGTCCCTGTTGTGTTATGAACAATTTTGATGGGTTCGGTAATCAATCCCAGTTCAATAGCCATATTGTTCAAAAGTCCCTTTTTTTGGAGCAGAACCAACCAAGCGTAGGTTCTCACCAATAGGCTTGTCCAAAATGGAATTAGTACGCCAATCATACATATATTGGCCCATTTTCGAGAAAGCTGAGACATGAAATAGGCAAGTGGGTAACCTATTGCAGCACAGATTATAGTTGTAAGTATGCTTATTTTAAATGTGGTTATAAAAATACGAATGTAAGCCTTGCTTTTCATCATACGTTCGTAGTTTTCAAATGAGAAACTTCCATCTCTTCCAATAAATGAAAGATAAAATAACCAACCGACAGGAATGACAATCAAAGCTGTCACCATAATCAGATATGGCAAAGTTAATCCAAAAAAGGTGAACCGCTCGTTCGCAGCAACTTTTTGTAAACCTTTTTGGTTAAGTTTTTCCGCTTCAACAATTGTCATTCTCAGCTTACCACGTAGCTATCTGCAACCTTGAGCCCGATCGAGACTGTTTGGCCTACTTCTGGAAGAGCTTTTTGTGTCACGCTTTCATTTGGAACGCGAACACGAACTTCTTGCCCATCATCATTTGAATTGAGCTTTACGACCAAGAGCTGGCTCTCCCCTTGAAAAATAGAGTCGATTAATTTTCCAGAAAAGTAATTTGCCCCTTTAACTTTCTTATCAGCTAAAAATGCTTTTTCTGGGCGTACTACTAAAAGATAATCACCATCTTTCTCAGCTTTTTCAGCCATAACAATCTTTTCGCCATTTAAGCTGGCTTTTCCATCGCGAATGGCAACAGGAAGAAGGCTCGACTCTCCAATGAAGTCAGCAATAAAGTGATTGTTTGGATGCTCATAAATTTCATTAGGTGTTCCAAGCTGCATAAGCTCACCATGATTTATGACTGTAATTCTGTCTGACATCGTCAGCGCTTCTTTCTGATCATGTGTAACATAAACCGTCGTCATATTGAGAGTGTCATGCAACTGCCTAAGCTCTATCTGCATTTCCTCACGCAATTTCTTATCAAGCGCAGAAAGTGGCTCATCCATTAATAGTATCTTAGGTTTAAATACTATGGCTCTGGCAAGCGCCACTCGTTGACGCTGACCTCCAGAAAGTTCATTTATTCCTCTGTGTCCCAGCCCTTCAAGTTTTACAGTATTGAGTGCCTCCTCAACACTTCGCTTTGTTTCTGCTGCACTAACGCCACGCAGTTTTTGAGGATAGCCCACATTCTGTTCAACTGTCATATGCGGAAATAGCGCATAGTTTTGAAAAACCATGCCAATACCACGAAGATGTGGTGGCTTTAAAATAACCTCTTCATCTCCAAATTTTACACTACCGTAATCTGGGTTGGTAAAACCTGCCAAAACCATCAAAAGGGTCGTCTTTCCAGATCCCGATGGTCCTAGAAGGGTCATAAATTCACCAGATTTGATTTCTAGGCTGACATCTTTAAGCGCATAAAATTGATCATATTTTTTCGTGACTTCACGAATAGATATATTTAGAGAAGTTTCATTCATTAGTTTGTAATCACTGTATAAAGTCGCCCGAAGGATAATTCCTTCGAGCGCTTAGTTTTAATTGAGATGAGTAGATTATTCAGTCATCATTTCAGTATACATTTCAGCAGCTATTGTACGCCACTTAGCATACCAATCTTGGCTTATTGTAAGCTGATACTTCGCATTATCAGGATGGCTGGGCATCATGCGAGCTCTAGATTCTTCCATTAGGCCAAGCTCATATACTTTTCCATTAGTCGGACCATAAGTAATGTATTTAGCAAATTCTGCCATGTACTCAGGCTTCATCATCTCTGCGATATACTTCATTGCCAAATCTTTGTTCTTTGCACCTTTTGGAATTCCGTAGCCTTCCCAGTCCATAATACCAGACTGCCAATCATATGCCACTTTAGCACCGTCTTCTTTGGCAACATCAAATCGACCATTCCAGCCTGTGGTCATGTCAACTTCACCATCTTTCATTAGTTGAGCATGTTGAGCTCCAGAAGACCACCAAACAGCAATGTGGGGTTTAATAGATCTAATCTTATCGAGCGCTCTTTCTATTCCTTCTTCACTGTCCAAGACCTCATAGACTTGTTCCTTAGGAACGCCATCAGCTAAAAGAGCTGTTTCAAGCTGACCGTCAACCTTGTTTCGCATAGCACGAGTACCAGGAAACTTTTCAACGTCATAGAAATCAGCCCATGTTTTAGGTCCATTTCCCTCTCCATAAGTTTCGGTGTTATACGCTGCAACCACAGAGAAAATATCAGCACCAGCACAATAATCACTATACATTCCAGGCAAGTGATTACTTACATCAATTACTGAATAATCTAGTTTTTCTAAAACGCCTTCTGCGGCGCCTGAAGCACAGCTACCGGCTCCGCTTGAAAAAATATCAAACTTATCAGCGCCAGATTTCACCATGAGTTTTACATCAGAAATACCACCATAAGTATCTTCTTTCACCGTAATACCCATTGCCTTAGCAGCGGGCTGAAAAATACCCAGTGACTGCCCTTTTTGATATGCACCACCCCAAGAAACAATTCTTAGTGTATCGTCAGCATAGCTAACGGCAGCGGAAAACATTAAACCAGCGGCGGCAAGGCCTCCAATGGCTGATTTCATAATAGTTTTTTTCATAAAATTCCCTCCCTATTACTCTATTCATCACCAAGACTGCACTGAGTCGGGTGATTTAAGCAACAAAAGTTTATGAAATTAACGTTTACCTAGCGTTAATTATTTGTCGTTTGTCACGCCAGCGATACCAAGAAACAACCGCAGGAAGAAACCATGGGTTTCCTGAATACAGAGGTTTTGTTGGAAAAGGCAGGTCATCAAACGCCGTCTTTCCTTCAGCCAATCCCAAAACTTTTTGGCCCAATCTCATACCCAGATAACTTGCCATCGATACACCTGAACCACAGTACCCCATAGAATAATATATCCCGTCGTGACATCCCGTATGGGCCAGTTCATCAAAGGTATAAGCAACGGTTCCAAACCACGAGTGAGTCACTTTGATTTCACTCAACTCTGGAAAAATCCGAACGAGATCATTGTGAAGTTTCGGACCACTTGATGCTGTGTTAGTTTCTTTAGCCGAAACGCGCCCACCAAATAAGACTCTCGTACGATCAGGAGAGGGTCGATAATAATAGACGACTTTACAGGTGTCAGTTATATTTCTGTTTGTAGGAAATAGTTTATCCATCAAGCTTTTTTCTATTGGCTCCGTCGCAATAATGTAGCTTCCAATTGGGATTACTCTTCGTCGAAGCCATGGCGTTATTGGGCTAGTATATCCATTGGTAGCAACAACAAGATCTTTACAATCGACATTTCCTTTTAATGTTCGAACTCTAAAACCTTTATCAAGTTTTTCTATATGTTGAGCTTCACAGTATCCTACAACAGTTGCACCAGCCTCAATTACACGAGACAAAAGTCCACGATGGTACTTGGCTGGGTGCACTGAAGCATGCCTAGGAAATACCACACCTCCATGATAAATATCCGTTCCCAGCTCTTTATGTTGCTCTGCTTTGGGAACAATTTCCGTTGGTATATTTTCATACTTTGTAAGTTTTTCAGCGTCTCTGGCTATATCATCATAGTGTTCTCCAGAATGAGCAGCATGGAAACGACCAGCTCTAAGAAAGTTACAGTCAAGTTTTTCCTTAGTAACTAGTTCCTCAATCCAGTCTAATGCGTTAACGCCTTCTTGCCTCATTGCACTAGCCTGAGACGCCCCAACTTTTTGAGTTAATTTTTCAAGCGACGGTTTGACGTGCGTACTTATTTGACCTCCATTTCGAGTACTACAACCATATCCCGGGTAGCCACTTTCAACGACCATAACATCGCGACCACCTCTTGCTATTTCGAGCGCAGCATTCAAGCCCGTATATCCAGAGCCAATGACTAAAACATCAACCCTGTTTTTAATGTCACTGGATACACCTGAAGTCTTGGGTAAGTCATCGAGCCAGTATGATGTATCTTTCCAATCTGCTGCCCACATATCGTGATCCCTTAAATTCTAGATAATTTTAGGTATAAAAAGAAAACCCTAACCAAACTTTAACTTGCTTTGATAAAATTTCAAAAGTTTATATTTGCTATTCTAAATTACTAACTTGATAGATCGACTTAGACAGCCATTCATCATTAATTTCAAACCCCCAGCCAGGGTCACTTTTTATAGAGACGCACCCATCCTCAATATCAAACAGACTATTTTTGAATAAGTTTTGTTGCCATGGATAGTAGTCTGCTCCCTCAATTGAAAACTCCAAATATTTCCCTGCATTTGGAATTGCTTTCAACAAATGCATTGTAAAGAGTGTTACGAGGGACAGATTTGCACAATGCGGCGTCACCGGTATGCCAGCGGATTTTGCAAGTTCAACAATTCTCATCGTTCGCGCTATACCTCCCAGATATAAAATATCTGGCTGAACGATATCAACAGCTCGCATATCAATCATTCTTTTCCAAGTCGGGATATCGCAATCCTGTTCACCACCCGTAACATCAATATTAAGCGTATCAGTTACAGTCTTAGTTTGTTCAAGTTCCCAGTAAGGACAAGGTTCCTCGAAATGACAAAACCCATTATCTTCAAGCATGTGACCGACTTCAATTGCTCTATCCGGTGAATAACAGCTATTTGCATCAATGAGCAGAGACGCATTGTCTCCCAAATATTTACGCATAGTTGGAATGATTTCTTCAGTTCTTCCAGGCCACTCATCTTCGTTACGACCTACTTCAGCTCCAGCTCTTACTTTAAAAGCATCATACCCAAACTCACCCTGTAGTCTCACAAGACGTTCCGCCTCCTCTTTTGGCGTGATATCGCGCTTCATTGAAGAGGCATAAGCTCTCAATTTACCCGGTGTTCCTCCCAAAAGTTCAACAACAGGTTTTTGACTTTGTTTGCCTCTTAGGTCCCAAATGGCGGTATCAAATCCACCTATTGCCCTTCTTAAATAAGACCCTGGAAATTTATGTTCTCGCTCCGTAACCAAATCAAGCAAGTCATCCAAATCAGAGATTTGAACACCCAAAACCCAGGGAGCCACCTGCCGATGTAAGACCTGACAGGTAATATCTGAGTGATAAGTGGAAACCTGACCCCAACCCTGTGAGCCTGTTTCGTCAGTTACACGAACAAAACCAACGAATTCGTTACAAAAGGTTTCTATCGAAGTAATCCTTATCATTTCTAAATTCCTATATTTTTTGTTCAGCTAATATAATATCAGCAGCTTTTTCTCCCACCATAATAGAAGGAGCATTTGTATTACCTGTTGTAATTCTTGGAAAAATTGAAGCATCCGCAACTCGAAGGCCATCAATTCCATGTACCTTAAGACTTTCGTCTACAACCGATGAGGAAATATCTTTACCCATTCGGCAAGTACCACATTGATGAAAAACTGTTCCACCTTCACTTCTTGCAAAATCCATAAAACTTTTGTCATCATTAAAATCTGACCCAGGAGAAAGTTCTTCTTCAACAATATCTCTCATTGCTTTTGTTTTTAAAAATTTTCTCATCAAATGCATTCCAGATATCATGACTTTTTTATCTTCCTCAGTAGACAAATAATTTCCAACGAATTTTGGACTTTCGAACGGGTCTGAAGATTTAAGAGAAATCCAACCTTCACTGGTAGGTTTTGTCGGATTAAAGCCAAGCCTAACCGCAGGATAGGGATCAGGACTCATCAGGGGACGCTTGCCTTGTGGCGCTGTAGAGTAGCTCAAAGGTGAAAAATAAAGTTGCAAATCAGGAGCTTCTAAAGAGGGATCAGACTTCACAAAACCACCCGCTTGGTTCAAGCTCATTGCAAGTGGACCAGACTTAAAAAATAAATACTCCAACCCTACCAAAAATTTTCCCAAAACTGGTCGAAGTTTTTGGTTAAGAGACGGACGATTTACCGCCAAAGTGAAATCTACTCCAATATGATCCTGCAGATGACATCCTACGTGTGGCATGTCTTGCAAAACAGAAATACCATGCGGTTGTAACTCACTAGCGGGGCCTAAACCTGAAAGGTACAATAGGTGCGGCGAATTAAGGGCTCCCGCACTTAAGATAACTTCTCCATCTGTTAAAACAGTTGTTTCTCTATTTCCTTGAGAAAAACACACACCTGTTGCTCGCCTACCGTCAAAGATCAGTTTTGTAACATGAGCATTCGTTATGACTCTTAAATTTCTACCACTGTTTCTTTTAGATATGTAAGCGCTGGCAGAAGAAACTCTTAGCCCATTGGCTATCGTCGTTTGATAGACAGATACGCCTTCCATGTGGCTACCATTATAGTCTCTATTTAAAGGAAAACCTAATTCTTGACCCGCTTCTAAATATTTATTTGTTAATGGATGAACATCACGTTCGACATTGGAAACGCCAACTGGACCAGAACTACCCCTAGCTGAGGAACTCTTACCTTTCCAAGCCTCTATTTTCTTAAAAAGGGGTTCTACATTGCTCCAACTCCAACTTGGAGCCACTTTTTCCCAATCTTTAAAATCGTTTTGGTGACCACGCACATAAACCATGGCATTGATAGCACTCGAGCCGCCTAAAACCTTTCCTCTGGGCCAATACATTTTGCGCCCGTTCAACTCAGCTTCCGGCTCCGTTTCGTATTTCCAATTAAACTTCTGATCGTAAAATAGAGAGCCATAGCCCAACGGAACTTTTATTTTCAAAGATCCGTCAGAAGGTCCAGCTTCAAGAAGAAGCACTTTGACCGATGGGTTTGAAGACAGTCGACCAGCTAGTGTGGCGCCAGAAGATCCACCACCAACGATTATATAATCGAAATCGCCCAATTTTCCCTCTTCATAAGTCGAACGGTGTTTATTCGATACCACCTTAATCTAATCAAAACATCAATTCATATATCAATCATTGGATGGATAACGTTGACTTGCTTCTAGAACATTAAGGTCCATGTGATTGCGCATGTAACGCTCTGATGCCTGTTTCAACGGTTGGAAATCCCACGGATAGTATCCACCTTTGCGTAAAGCTTCATAAATTATTTTTCGTTTTGCCTGACTTTCGCGCACATCATGATCAAATCTTTCTAAATCCCAATTTGATTTTCTAATATTTCTAAAGGTCGCAAGAGTATTTTTATAATCGATTTCATTAGCTAGATTGTTCAATTCATTCGGATCGTTTCCCAAATCAAATAACTGCTCAGGATCCAGTGCACAGTAAGTATACTTCCACTGATCCTTGCGTATACCAACCATGGGTGCGTGACTTGCCTCAGCAGCATATTCCATTAACACAGGATTTTGCCTTTTTTGTCCTTGCATAATGCCACACAAACTCTCTCCCTTTATCCAAGGAGTAACTTCCGACATAGTAATGCCTGCTAGTTCACAAATAGTTGGGCACAGATCAATTGTTGAAACTGGGATATCTATTGTGTCCGCTCGCATTTTAGAATTGGAGATCATTAATGGTACTCGGGCAGATCCCTCAAAAAATGACATTTTGAACCACAGCCCACGCTCTCCCAACATATCCCCATGATCAGAGACGAAAATTATAATGGCTTCCTGGTCAGTCTCTTCCAGTGTTGTTAATAATTCGCCAATTTTATCATCTAAATAGGATATGTTTGAGAAATAAGCACGCCTAGATTTTTCTATCATCTCATTATCTATTCGATAAGACCGCCAGTCATTTGCATCAAATATACGCTTAGAATGGGCATCATGATTTTCGTAAGTAATTGCTTTCACCTCCGGTAAAAGATGCGAACAATTTGCATATAGGTCCCAATATTTTTTTCGTGCTACATAGGGATCATGTGGATGCGTAAAACTGACTGTTAAACACCAAGGTCGTTTATCATGGCCCCGTGCTAAATCATAAATTTTAGTTTTGGCATTAAACGCAACTTCATCATCGTATTCTAGTTGGTTTGAAATTTCACCAATCCCGGCACCAGTCACTGAACCTAAATTATGATACCACCAATCAATACGCTCACCTGGCTTGCTATAGTTAGGAGTCCAACCGAAATCTGCAGGATAAATATCAGTTGTTAATCTTTCCTCAAAACCATGGAGCTGATCAGGTCCGACAAAATGCATCTTACCCGACAAACATGTTTGATACCCTGCCCGACGTAAATGGTGGGCATAAGTTGGAATTGTAGAAGAAAACTCGGCCGCATTGTCATAAACACCATTTTGAGAAGGAAGCTGACCTGACATAAAAGCGGCACGACCAGGCGCACATAAGGGACTTGCGGTATAGGCATTTCGAAACCTAGTCGAATGAGAAGCTAAACGCTTCAAATTTGGGGTATGAAGCCAATCGGCTGGTCCATCGGGAAACAAAGTACCGTTCAGTTGATCAACCATAATTACTAAAAAATTGGGTTGTGATGTCATATTAATTCCTAAATAAACTCATCAGTTTTACTCATAAATTTTGAGGTTAAATTATCGGCGGTGGTTTTCTGCGAGCTCCTGAAATTGCGTTACCGGCAATTGCTAACAACAAAATCAATCCGCCAACAAGTGTACTAAGTGTTACAACCTCATTTAGAAACAAATAAACCCAAACAGGTCCTAGAAGAACTTCAGCTAATGATAATAATGTTAGTTCTGCAGCAGGCAAAGTTTTAGAGCCAAGCGTATATAGGACCAAACCTGCTCCAACTTGAAACACTCCCATGCCCATAGAAATGCTGGTATCATTTACTGAAATTTGGAATGACAAGCCGCTGAGTAGGCAAATACTTGAAGTTATAAAAATTGCAAAAATCCCGGACAAAAGTACGGCAGGGAGCATTTCTATTGAACGTCCCCAGCGTAATGCGACGGTAAAGACTGCAAACCCAAACGCCGATCCCAACGCCGCTAAACTTCCTAAAAGTGCTGACCCTGTGGATTTATCTTGAACCATTATACCAATGCCAAGCATTGCAAATAATAT
>LUMI01000047.1_pt1 | contig 32167 bp, 29 predicted proteins | sample 729681 | NCBI WGS metagenome assembly LUMI01 (sample SAMN03860267, study PRJNA289734) | marine metagenome | biome: seawater column; feature: ocean; material: water; isolation source: Red Sea water column Station 34 - depth 10m | place: Saudi Arabia: Red Sea | collected 2011-10-15 | depth 10 m
CAACGGTTTTGCAAATCTTGCGTCAGCGATAGTAACACTTACACCCATTTTATTTAGCGCCACCTCAGCATCTTTAACAATATTCAAATGAGCACCAAACGATAAAATTACCAAATCTGAACCCTCTTGAATTATACGCCCTTTACCTATTTCTAAAACCTCGCCCCTTTGTGGTAATTGAACGCCAGTACCATTTCCACGGGGATACCTAAATGCAATTGGCCCTTGATCAAATTCTGAAGCAGTTCTAACCATATGAACCAATTCTGCCTCATCAGAAGCCGCCATAACAGTCATGTTAGGAATATTAGACATATAGGAAATATCAAACACTCCAGCATGAGTAGCGCCATCTGCTCCAACCAAACCCGCTCTATCAATCGCAAAACGTACTGGTAGGTTTTGCAACGCTACATCGTGAACAATTTGATCGTAAGCCCGTTGCAAAAAAGTTGAATAAATCGCGCAAAATGGCTTCATACCTCCTGCCGCAAGACCGGCAGCAAACGTCACAGCATGCTGTTCTGCTATTCCAACATCAAATACACGCTCAGGCAACTCTTTAGCCATTATGTTAATACCTGTACCAGACGGCATAGCCGCCGTTATCCCAACCACTCTTGTATCTAACTTTGCTTCTTCAAGAAGAGATTTTCCAAATACACTTGTATATGAGGGAGCATTTGCAGGTGCCTTAGATTGCTGACCAGTCTGAACATTAAACTTTGAAACACCATGATATTTGTCCGCAGAGTTTTCCGCTGGTGCATACCCGTGTCCTTTTTTAGTGCAAACATGAATTAATGTTGGACCCGTTGATCTAAATTTTGCAGCACGCAAAACATATAATAACTGCTGCATATCGTGTCCATCAATAGGTCCTAAATAATTAAAACCTAGATCTTCAAAAAAAGTCGACTGGTTTTTACCTGTCACGAGTTGGCGTGCTCTTCTAGCACCCTCTCTCAGTGACGACGGCAAGTGGCTCTCGATTTCTTCACCAAATAGTTTCAGTTTTTCAAATGCCTGATGTGAATTGATTGTAGATAAATAAGACGACATTGCGCCAACTGGAGGAGCAATAGACATTTCATTATCATTCAGTATCACAAACATCCTCTTATTTTCACTTCCAGCATTATTTAAAGCTTCGTAAGCCATGCCGGCCGTGATAGATCCATCTCCAATGACAGCAATAGTATCGCCGACAGGCTGCCCTAATTCTCTAGCCATAGTGAACCCAAGAGCAGCTGATATTGATGTTGAACTGTGAGCAGCTCCGAAAGGATCATACTCACTTTCACTGCGTTTTGTGAATCCGCTTATACCACCCTTTTGCCGAAGACTGATCATGTTGTTTCGGCGCTCTGTAATTATTTTGTGTGGATAACACTGGTGACCAACATCCCAAATAAGCTTATCAAACGGAGTATTAAAGACAGCATGCAATGCTACAGTTAACTCCACAACTCCAAGTGACGACCCTAAGTGACCTCCTGTCTGAGAAACGATTTCAATTACTTCATTTCGAAGCTCTTTAGATACTTGATCCAGTTGGGCATCGTTTAGAACGCGCAAATCTTTTGGGCTTTTCACCTTATTCAGTATTGAGTTTTCTAAGTTGTTAACCATTCTTTTATCCCCAAGTAAACGCCCCGCACTGTTAAACAATGCGAGGCGCTTTCACTTTATTTTACATAAAGCATTTTTCTTGAATGAGATCACTCATAAACAGGATCTCCGGTAGTAGCCAGTTCTGGCCAGTACTGTATGACATTAGCCCCTTGCAGAGGTTGCTGATAACCTTTGTGACAAGTCTTACATGCAGCCTTCGGAGCGTCTCCGTGCTTAGGACCTAACCGGCTCTCAGGATAAACATCACCAAGTGGGATAAGGTAGTCATTATTCATCTCCTGAACCATTCCAATACCCAACGAAGCAGTACCCCACTGGGGCGTTACTTGCTCAGTATCGTAAAACGCCCTTGAATTGTGGCAGAGAACACAATTTTTCCCCAATGAGTTTGAAAAATAATTCATTAGAGAGTAGGTACGTTCTGCTTGCTGGATTAGTGGGTCACCAGGCTCATTGGCCACTCGAGATTCCAAATCATGAACCCCAATCGTCTCGTAATCCACCAGATAAGCTTGTAATGCATCAGAAGGTAAAGACGTATACTGGCTGAGCGGAGTGACACGGTTTTGAATTGCAGACCACCCCGCTGTGGCTTCGTTCACAGGGGTTATATCAAACCAGATCTCACTGGGGACATTTTGCCCCCTATGACATGTCATACAAGTGACGCCTACTTGCTTATTGGCATTAACATGACCATCCCAGTTCTCATTTATATTCTGGGTCATTTGGATCATTTTTCGAGCTACAACCTTAGTGTAAAGGTTATCCTCACCATAAGTTTCTAGGTCACCTTCTCCATGGCAGTAGGCGCACCCTTGTTCAGGAGAAACCCAATTTGTCATTGCGGCCATAAGTCGGTTGAAGTTATCTTCAGTCAAATTACCCAGCACTTGAACATTTTTGTAAATGTCCTTTGCTAAGTCCTCTGAACCGTCTGGTTTATAAGGCTCATCTTCCATAAGAAGTGCAATATCGGGATCTGGGGTGTTTAAGTCGCTCTCAAATTCTGTAACCGACATACCAGTTCCTCTTGGACCGGTCTGCAAACTATCTGTTGCATAGGGTTGGCCCAAGACAACTATCAATATTGCCAATGAGACTGCACCGCCCAATACCCCAACCAGAATTGCTGGACCAAAAACGTTTGTTGGATTTTCTCTATTCCATAAATTAAACCATTTAGGTAACATTTTTAGTCCTCCTTACCTATGAAAGCTTCATATGAGCCAAAGTTTTCATAACCGTAGGAGCCATCATACATCGGCGCAAAATGGTGTTCTTGAGCCCAGATGAACCAGTTATCAACTACTGTCCCTGTCAGCAAAATACCTATTCCACCAGTTATTGGACACAATACGGCGAACCACCAAGCCCACCTGTGGATACCTTCCATTGTTGCATTGAAGCCCATTGTCCAACGCCAAAACAGAGCTGCACGCTCTGAGGCCGTTCCTCGATCGTATATCTGTTCGAGTTCACGATCGCCACCAAATCGCGTAGTAGCGAGAATGGTACCACCATGCATAGCAAACAAAAGTACCGATCCATATAAGAACACAATGGATAATGCATGGAATGGGTTGTAGTAAAGGTTTCCGTATCTAATAGAATAAGCTGTCGTCCAATCTAAGTGAGGGAAAATACCATATGGTACGGCTTCTGACCAACTACCCATAAGAAAGGGGCGGAAAAGTCCAAGCACCAAGAAAAGCCAAATTGCTGCGGCAAACGCCCAAGCAACGTGTTTCCCCATCTTGTGCTGCTGCGCTAAAAGATATGTTCGCAACCACCAAGTTGATACCGATACTAATAAAAAGAAAGAAGCTATAATATACCAACCACCGTCATTAAGCGGAGGCATACGCAGTCCCCATTCTGGACCAGGAGGTTCTAGAGCGAGCCAAAAGAATTGTCTTATGAACTCTGGAATAGACCACCCTACTTGAGCCAGCATATTTAATCCTACTATGTTGAACCATAATAAGCCTGTCGCCAAAGATATAACACCTGTCCACCCCAGATATACTGGGCCAAGCTGAGCGTTACCTAGCCAACCTATCAAATTTGAAAAACGAGGATTGCCTGCGCGCTCTGAGGACATGTTATTTTCATTGTCCATTCCCATTTCCGCAGGGCCACGCACCTGCACTTGGGTAAATATATTTTGATACTCAATCATGATTACATACCTATTTGACTTGGCCAGATTGGAAGTTCTAACCACCAATTCCACCATTCAGGCCATCCTTTGGTCCAAACTGGTCCGGAAATAATGATACAAACCGCTGAGAAGAAAACAGCATTTATTGCCAATAGAAACCCAAGTCTATGAATTCCTAAAGTTCCAATCGAGTAACCTATAAAGTCTCTGAAAAATGTATCTTCGTTATCAGGGCCCATAGCTTCTTCTCCTTCTTCAGGATTAGCTGCACTCAAAACAAGCGCACCATGCAAAGCCAGAGCGAGTGTTGTTGTGAAAAATAATGTCACAGCAAGCATATGAGCTGGATTATAGTGAAAATGGAGGTATGCATAACCTGTGTTACTCACCCAATCCAAATGACTAAAGATCCCATAAGGAAAGCCATGTCCCCATGCTCCCATTAGGAGCGGTCTAAAGATAACCAAAGTTACATAGGCCAGGATAGCAAAAGCAAAAGCAAAAGGAACATGATATCCCATGCCTAACTTTCTACAAATCTCAACCTCTCTCAAAGCCCAACTCACAAAAGCGCAAGTCGCACATATGGTTATAATTTGCCAAAGTCCCCCTTCAAGTAAGGGAGCCATTGATAACCCATAACTTAAATCAGGAGGAGCTATGTTGATCAACCAGGGATTAAAAGTTCCCTGCTGACTTGCTCCCCAAAAAATAAGGATTGTGCCCAAAAGGGCAAAAAAAGCAGTCGTTACGCCAAAAAATCCAACGTAAAACGGTCCGACCCAAAAGTCGAACAAGTCACCGCCTATTAAAGTGCCACCTCGGACACGATATTTTCTTTCGAAGCTGAGCAATGCCATCTCTTCTCTCCGCGAATTTCGGTACGTTCATTTAAAACGAGAACCGATAGTTATAATCTGTTTGCCACGGGCAAGTAGCGAAGCCAAATGCCCGTGACCTAATTCTTTTAGTTCACCTTTTGCAAAACAAAGGGTTAGCCGCCAGCTGCTGCAGCTGCGGACTCAAACCAATTGAAATGCTCCGTGCTTAGCAGAACAAGATGTATCATTGCTGCTAGCAAGAATAGGAAAACACCTTGTGCTACAAACACACGGCGCGGATCGAAAACGAGCCAGATTTTATAGAATTTAGCCATAAATCAATCCTCCCTAAAATGCGAACCAAGGGCGGTAGATGTACGTTGCTACATGAGCAAGGATGCAAGCAGCTACGAATAGCCACATCCCACTCAAATAAACAGAATGCAACTCTTGCGCCTGTTCGTCAGTTAAACCTGTAAAAGACAGGTCATTTTTGCTTGACATGAAATATCCTCCAGAATGTTTCATGGCGCCACAGTTCCCCTATGGCCGGGTCCCTCCGAGACTCATTCTCTTCGGGGTTCTGAACTGCAATAAGCAGAACAGCTCTTATTTCTCGGGCTGATTCAGACCGAGAAAATTACCGGTGTGATCCTATGCGCCTCGAGCCATGCTCGGGTCACAGGACCATCAACGAAAATACTTTTCCTCCTATACATATCAACGATCCAATGGATCATTGAAAACGGACTTGCAGCTAAGAAAATCAACCCAAATATCACAAGGTATTCCCAGCGAGAGTTGATTTTTTTTCTATGGCGTTGCTGTGTTTGTAAGATTTCTGGCATAACACTAACCTCCATTTGCTTCAGATGAGTTTTGATTTCTAAGTGCAGATACGATTTCTAGATCAACCCGCTCGCCACCAACTTTTAAAGTTTGTGCCTCTGCCTGGTCTCGAAGTCGTTTAGCTGCCGAAATTCTTGTTAAAATAGGATGGGTTGCCACAATTCTATCCAGTTCGCTCTGAGCCTCTGGATCCCACGGTAAATCTTTTTTCAAATTAATTGGCGTAGCTTCAGCCGCATCCATTTCAGTTGCCAAAGGTAAAATATGAAATAGTGCATCAAAAAGGCCGTTGCATAGTTCTTGAAGAACATACGTTGCTCCAGCATATCCCATAAAAGGAGTTCCTGTAGATCGACGAATAGCAGCACCCGGGAAAGAAGCAGGAATGAATGCAGGCTGTGGTCCATGTCCCCCTTTCAGCTCAGAAAGGTAGATTTTTTCATTTATTGAGCCAAAAACAATTAAGGGTCTTTTTTCACTAAAAAGTTTTCTGACTTCATCATTATCGGTCTTAGCACCAGCAATGCGACCTACCGCAAAAGCACATGGAAAACCAAAGTCAGCTTCAAGATAATTTCGTATTCCACGGGAATAGGTTTCATTGGCAACTATAGCAAATTCAGCTGTAGCAAAAAAATCCTGCGTAACTGAACGCCAAAGATCCCAAATGGGTTTTAAAGTTGAGTGTTTTTCCTTTTCTATAAAAGGCTCTGGATCTAATTCTAGAAGTTCCCCTAATTTTCGTAAAAATTTTGTGGTACTATCCATCCCAATTGGAGCTTGTAGATACGGTTTTCCAAGAACCTCACACAAGCCTCTTCCAAATTCTCTATACATACAGACATTGGCATCAGCATTAACTAGGTTTCTCATCTCTGCCAGATGTGATCCTAGCGGCATAACCATATTGACCTCAGCTCCTATACCTTCAATTAGTCTACGTATTTCCGAAAGATCACTCGGCATATTGAAGGTCCCATACATAGGACCCAGTATATTTACGCGAGGTTTAGAACCCTCAGGTCTTTTCTTTTCGGGAGGCATTCGGCCTTTAGTCATTCCAAATTCTGTAAAGATCCAGGTCATTGCCCTATCAGCAGACTGCCACTGATCTTCATCGATTGTTCTGGGCAGAAATCTCTGAATTGATGTACCTTGAGGTGTAACGCCACCACCAATCATTTCTGCAATTGATCCTGTTACAACCACGGCTGGCAATGCTGGATCTAAAGTTTTCCAAGCCCTTTTCATTGCGCCTTCAGTGCCATCTCTTCCTAGCTCTTCTTCGCCCAAGCCAGTTACAACAATAGGCAATTCATGGGGAGGCAACCCGTCCGTGTAATGCAAAACCGAGGTCACTGGTAAATTTTCGCAACCAACCGGCCCATCAATCACGACTTGCAAACCTTTAACAGCACAAAAAGCGTAAACAGCGCCCCAATATCCGCCAGCACGATCATGATCTTGTATCAACATCAGATCATCTCCTGTGCTTTGGCTGCACGAGCCGCTTTTTCTAGCTTTTTTTGGTTTTGGGCACGAAATTCTGGTCTAACGTTTGGCTCGTTCTCCCATACCCCAGATGTATCGTCAGAACCCACACCCTCGAAAAAGTTTTGAAGGCTTTGCATTTTATCTGAATTATTTAGAACTCCATTAATTAACTGATTAAAACTTCCTGCACCAGCCTGACCCATTAAAGGTCTCGCAGAAACCAGATTTGTAAAATATAACGCTGATTTGCCCTTTTGTTTGAAATGCTGAACTAAGGGTGTTGTTCCAATTGCTAAATCTGGCTCAAATGCCTCAGCAGCAGAAATATCATCCTCTAGAGAAGCGCGAAACTTCACTACTGCACCTTTAGACTCCAACCACTCTGCATCTTGTTCAGCCATCTGCGTTCGTGGACAAGCTGTTCCAACATAAGGAACATCTATTCCACTTTCAGATAAAAGTCTGGCAACAATTAATTCACTACCTTCATAACCAGAAACTGTAATTCTTCCCTTAAGTTTATGATCTTTTAATGAGTTTTTAATATTAGGAAGAATAGCATTTTTTGCTTTTGATACTTTTGATTTTGAGACTCCGAAAACTTCTCCTACGCTTTCCAACCATGATGCTGTTCCTTCATAACCTACAGGAGCGCTCCCAATGGAAGGCCTTCCAGCAGCATCAAATTCTCTCATGGTAGCTGTGTAAAATGGATGAATTGCCGCGACGGCGCTACAATCTAGAGCAGCATACATTTCTCTCCATTCTCTTGCTGGCAAAACGGGTCCTGCCGCCAATTCCATTGGTGCTAACATTGAACCAATCACCATAGGGTCTGCTGGGAACATTTCACCAAGGATAGCTAATGTTGGTCGATCTGATTTACCTGAGGATGGTGCCGCAACCGGCCCTGCCTCAACTTCCTGCCTAGCAAAATTCAGCATAGCTCCAGCCAAAATGTCTTTTGCTTCAGCATGGGTCGGAACGCCAAAGCCTGGAACATCAATTCCAATAATTCTTACACCGTTTATGTCGTTAGGCAGAAGTCTAAGAGGAACGCCGCTTGCCGTTGGAACGCAAAGATTAGTTACTACAATGGCATCATACTTTTTTGGGTCCGCCATATCATGAACTGCATCTCTTATATCTTCAAATAGTTTGCCGGTAACTAAAGACTCAGAGTTAAAAGGAACATATCCAACCGATCGTCTTGCTCCATAGAAATGGCTCACGAAACTTAAACCGTATACACAACATGCCGAACCTGACAGCACCGTAGCCACTCTTTTCATTCTCAATCCAACACGAAGTGATCCAAAAGCTGGACACATAGATTGCGGCTTGTCATGCGGGCCTACTGGGTAGTCCTTCTCATATTTCTTTAAAATTTCAGCATTTTTATTGTTCGCAAGGGCTGAAAGTTGGGTCGAATTAGAATGACATCCTAGATCAGTGGCTTGACCCTGAACACTTTTAGGATCTTCACTAGATTTGATCGGAGTAATCAGTTCAGCCGAAGATGCGTTGTCATATGTAATTTCGTTTCCCATTAAGCCTCGTCGTAAACTACTTCTAATGAAGCCTTTGGTTTTGCATTTTTACCGCGCATGTCGACATCTGTTGCGGGAACAAGAGTGACATCTCCTCCAGTATCCTTGCTGTCAAAAAGATTTAGGAGTCCATCTTGATCTAAAGGCTTTGGGCGCATTGGAGGCGCTCCTGTTACAGCCTCTGCCAATTCAGTAAATAAGTCGCCCCATTGACTCTTCGATGTACCAACAATCTGATAATTCGCTGATTTTTTTCTAAGATCATCGTCTTGGGGTATTGATGCCAAAACAGGAATATCTGCAGCTTTTGCAAAAGCAGCAGCTTCTCCAGATCCGTCATCTTTATTAATGACAAGACCAGCAACACCAACATTGCCGCCTAGTTTTCGGAAATACTCCACTGCTGAGCAGACATTATTCGCAACATATAAAGATTGTAAGTCATTTGAACCAACCAATATGACCTTTTGCGCCATATCGCGAGCGATAGGCAAGCCGAAGCCACCGCAAACAACATCACCAAGAAAATCTAAGAGGACGTAATCAAAGTCCCAATCGTGGAAACCAAGTTTCTCAAGCAACTCAAAGCCATGGATAATGCCACGCCCACCACAGCCGCGTCCAACTTCAGGACCGCCAAGCTCCATGGCGAACACCCCGCCTCTTTTGAAGCATACATCACCAATTTTTACTTCTTCACCAGCTAATTTCTTTTTTGTGGAAGTTTCAATTATTGTCGGGCAGGCTTTTCCTCCAAAAAGAAGAGAAGTTGTATCAGATTTTGGGTCACAGCCAATAAGAAGAACCCTTTTGCCAAGTTCAGCCATCATGTGAGAAAGGTTTGCTAATGTGAATGACTTTCCAATGCCACCTTTACCATAAATAGCTACTATTTGAGTTTTTTTAGTTGGCTCACTAATTTCCCCATCGGCTTTTATGTCAGCCAAATCCATATTTGCTTCTTCCCTTAAGCGCGAAGAGTAATCTTTTAAATTTGGCACATCATCTTTCATTGTAGATTTCCCCAATCCAATACCATTTTGCTGCAGCTTTCATCTTCAAAAGCTTTCCTATAGGCCCATGCGGCGTTTTCTGCGTGTGCTCTATTAGTGATCAGTTCATCGAGCGACAAATGGCCTTCATCAACCATCGAGTTAACAGCCCGCATATCTGCCTGCTTCCATTCCGCTGAGATACGAAGTTTAATTTCTTTCATAAAAGCTTGGGGAAACGCAAAATTTATTCTGTCTGCATAAAAACCTGCAAGTACGATTTCAGCCCCAACAGCACAGTGACCAATCCAGTCATCTAACAAATCGGACCTTCCAGAGGCATCATATACACAGGAGTAATCTTTCCGAGTATCGTTGTCTGGGTGCATTACCTCATACCCAGAGGCTCCAGAAACTCGTTTTTTATCAATTTCCCAGACGGTGGGAGGTTTACCTCCTGCAATTATTGTAATACGGGCCAGCAATCGACCGAGAGCTCCATGCCCAATAATTAAATCAGGGAATTTGGCGTCGGGACCGGTTAGAGCATGTCTTGCCGTAGCTGCAAGTGCATACAAAACGCCCTTTTCACCAATTTCGCTATTTATCTTAGTAATCCGTTTTACTGGTGTCACTAAATGGCGAGCTGAACCACCAAAAAGGCCTTTGGCATCCACAAATCCATTAGATCCCGGCACAAAAACAAGATCACCAACTTTTACGGAAGCACCTTTTGGAGCTTCAATTACTTCCCCGACTGCTTCGTAACCAGGCACTAAAGGATAACCCAAACCTGGGAAAGGAGGCATTGCACCTGACCATAGTAACTTTTCTGTTCCAGTAGAAATTCCCGAATGTAGGACTCGCACAACGACTTCATCATGGTCAGGGTCTTTTAACCCCACCAATTCAAGTGATAGGCTCTCAGGCTTCTCAAGAAGCACAGCAGACGTTTGCATTTACCCTCCGTAAAATAAATACGAGAAAGAGTCGTTTAATGGGTGACAGTTTATATTGACAATCTAAAGTGTCAATTTTTTTTGACACTTTTTTGATTAATTTTTGTGCGCTTCTATCACTGTTGTAACAAAAGGGCGACGTGAAGGAAAAATTTTAACCTTTTTAAATCCACTTTTATAAAGAAAATCAGAGACTTGAGAGGGCGATCTAGTCGTTCCAGTCTTCATGGCATACGTATACGTGGCAAAATATGTGTCGCCCCACTTATTGGGACTAAACTCTCCCAACATAGGCTCTGACACAATTATTCGGCCCCCTTCTGGCAAAGAAGAGTGAATTTTTGCCAGCAAAGAGGAAACTGTTTGATCGTCATGATCGTATAAGACCCGTATGCATGAAACTGTATCAAAGCCTCTAGGAATTTTATCTGTAAAAAAGGAGCCTGAAATAAATTTATGTGGCCCGTTTTCTGCTTCGTTCGAACCAGGAACATCGAAGATACTAACCTTTACGGTTGGATGCTTCCTTACCAACTCATTGGCAAAAGCTCCACTTCCACCACCCACATCTAACCACTTTGCATTTTTATTTATTTTGATACAGCCAATCGTATCCCTGGCCACCATAAATTGAGATTTTGACATTAAATCAGAATACTTTGACACATCTGAGCTACTCAAACTATCGGCTTGCCCAAAAACATAGGGCCAAAACTTAGATAATTGGGTTTCCTTTTCACCTCTAAAAAGCGAAATGGGATCTGACAAATCTTCATATAAGATGGAATGATGATCTATTAGCTCTGCCATCCCAGGAAGACTTAGAATTAAAACTCCTCGCCTCGCCAGAAATACCCTTTGTGATTTAAAGCGAACCAATCCCAAAGCGCACCCAGCACGACACAAAATTTCAGCACCCTTTAGATCGAGCCCAATCTTTCTTGATAATTCTTCGACACTCATCGGATTATCTTCAAGCAGTTTTAGGGCGCCAGATTGAACAAAAGTGAATAAAATTTGAGTATCAACAAAGCCCGTCATCAATTGGAAGATTGCCTCCCCCTCTTTTCTTGCAATCCTTGAGGTAATTGGAAATTTCGCCAAAAAGTCTTGAATACGAATATTTTTTATAATTTTATTCTTCTGGTTATACCACCAGTTTGAAAACCTTGTATTTACGTTAAATCGCGATGCACTCTGAGCCATTTTAGACAATTATTTTTGACTCGTTTATTTCCATCATTTTAGCTGCTTGCATTTTAACAAGCTGCGCTAGCTCTCCCTCTCCAGGACATGACGGTATAGAAGAAATTGCGCCAGCTAAAATATCCTGAAGATGCCGTTTTGCACCCTCCAGACCAAATTCACGAATTGCGTTTGGACGGTTGTTTTTTTCGTCCTGACCAACACTTTTTCCAGAATTTTTATCATCGCTTAGAACATCAATAAGGTCATCAGCAACTTGAAAAGCCTCCCCTATACGTGCGCCCAACTCAAACCAAGGATCTGGATCGTGACCCGCCGAGATTGCTCCCATTTGTGTTGCAGCAATAAACAAAGCCCCTGTTTTGGACATATGGTATGACTTTAAATCTATATTCAACTCATTTTCCCACCCCTGCCCAGCGCAGATACCATTGGGAAATCCCGAAAATTTTGAGAGGCAAAGAGTTAAATTTGCAACTCGAGAATGTGAGTGCCTTGATGCCAATGCTAGGCAACTGAAAGCGTTAATAATTAAGCTGTCACCCGCCAAAACAGCCGTGTTTTCTCCATAGGCTTTATGAACTGTCGGCTTACCTCTCCGAGTATCTCCATTGTCAAAACAAGGCAGATCATCGTGTACAAGGCTTGCACAATGTATCATCTCAAGCGCACTGGCGGCAGCATCTGTAATGTCCGGAATATCATCATCACACGCCTTAGCTACCGACATCAAAATAGTTGGCCGTATTCTGGCGCCACCAGGGAAAACGGAGTATTCTATAGCGCTTCTTAGGCTTTCCGGAAACTTATCAACTATAGACGAAGAACATAAGTTTTTCTGAATTGCCTCTTCTATCCTTGATATCAAGAGATGAAATCCTTGTGACAATAAATATTTACATAACTGTAAATTATTCTGGACATATATTAACTTAGAGTCAACAATTCATTATGGCCAAAGACGTACCCATAATGCGAAAACGTAAAAAAATTGCAGTTGTTGGCGCTGGAATTGGGGGACTCGTATCAGCTTTAAAATTGGCCCACGAGGGTTTTGAAGTAAAAGTATTTGAACGCTCAGAATACCCTGGTGGAAAAATAAGAACTCTTGAAGCTAATTCTGGCCCAATCAACATAGGCCCAACAGTATTGACGATGCTACCCATTTTTCAAAATCTCTTCAGAGAGGTTGGAGAAGATATTTTTGATCATCTTGAATTAAAAGAACAAAATATCCTGGCCAGGCATTGGTGGTCAGACGGCACAGAGTTTGACCTTTTTACCAATAAAAATAATACATTTGATGAAATAAGAAATGTATTTGGCTCAAATGCCGCCAATCAATATATGGAGTTTTTTCATACAACTGAAAAAATGTTCACTTGTTTTGAAAAACCCGTAATGAAAACTGTATCGCCAGCTCCAATTGAAATTCTAAAAGAAATATGTAAAACGCCAACGGTAATACCAGCCCTTTTCCCTTTCAGAACTTTAGATAAATATCTAAAAAGCAAATTTTCGGAACCTAAGTTACAACAGTTATTTGGTAGGTATGCCACATATGTTGGTGGCTCCCCTCTCAATTCCCCAGCGCTAATGGCGCTAGTCTGGCAGGCAGAAGCTAAAGGGGTTTGGACTGTGAAAGGCGGTATTAGCTCCGTTGCCAAAGCGATTGAAAGGCTTGCGGAGGATCGAGGAGTAGAATTTATCTACGGTCATAGGGTTATCGAAATACAACAATCAAAGCACTTGGTTAATAAGGTCTGCCTTGATGATGGGACCAATTACGAGGCTGATGCAATAATTTTCAACGGTGACCCTAGAGCCTTAGCTTTAGGGTTACTTGGAGAAGGATTGCGTAAAGTTACAAAAAAAACAAGGAACACGCCAAGAAGTCTATCAGCTAATGTCTGGGGCTTTGAGTCAAAGCACGTAAATAAAAATTTAGTCCATCATAACGTATTCTTTTCTGATGAAGTCAACTCTGAGTTTTACGAAATTCAAAAGGGGAAAATTCCAAAAGATCCAACGCTTTATATCTGCGCCCAAGACCGCGATGTATCAAACGAAAAACAGAAGACTGAGCGTTTTGAAATCATACTAAATGCACCACCACTTTCAAAACGAAAACCAAATAAAGAGGATTTTGAGATATGCAAATCAGTAACTTTGGAACGTTTCAAAAATTTTGGTCTCAATTTTCAAGTAGAATTGGAAAGAAAGAATCTTACGACGCCAAAAGATTTCAACAACTTATTTCCAGCTACAGAAGGTTCCCTTTACGGGCAGAGCCCGCACGGAATGATGGCAACTTTTCAACGCCCCAAATGCGTGACTTCGATAAACAACTTATTTCTAGTGGGAGGAGGAGTGCATCCTGGGGCTGGGGTTCCAATGGCAACGCTCTCCGCCCTGCTAGCGGTAGAGGAGATGATAAAGAGCCAAATTTTAATCTAGAAGTTCCCCCAAACGGATATGCATGGTGGTATATTGACGGGGTCGAACCAAATACTGGGCAAGCTGTTTCAATAATTGCGTTCATTGGATCAGTTTTCTCACCCTGGTATAAGTGGTCTGGACGAAAAAAGCCTCAAAATAATGTTTGCTTAAATATCGCAACATATGGAAAAAAAGGCCGGTTTGCGATGACTGATAGAGGGGATAGCGCTCTTATTCAGGAGGCTCATAAACTTACAATTGGACCATCCTCTTTGACTTGGGATCAAACAGAAAAAAAATTGGTTATAGAAATCGATGAGATAAGCAGCCTACCCTTTATTTCTAAACTAAAAGGTACAATTACGCTCAAGCCTACTGGCATAACGGACGTTGAATTACCTTTGACGAAAGAAGGAACACATGTCTGGCGCCCCTTTGCCCCTACAGCGGAAATAGATGTCGATCTAAATAAACCAGAGTGGCAGTGGACGGGTCATGGATATTTTGACGCAAATTTTGGAACTAGAGCTTTAGAGCAAGATTTTGATTACTGGACTTGGGGTCGGTTTCCACTAAAAACAGGCACTTCCTGCTTTTATGATTTGGAATTACGTAATAACGAGCAATATCAATTTGGATTTCATTTCGAAAGTGATGGAATACCCTCAGATATAACTGATGCCCCGAAAAATAAAAGGTTTTCCCGATCACTCTGGGGCATAAGGAGAGAAACAAGGTGCGACAAAGAGTATAAGCCGAGACAAGAGAAAAGTCTTTTAGATGCGCCGTTTTATAGTCGAGCAACTGTTTCAACACGCATCAAAGGAATTAAAACAATTGGCGTTTTTGAAGCTTTGGATCTACGACGATTTAGAAATCCATTACTAATGTTTATGCTAGCCGTGCGCGTCCCACGTAGAAAATTTTGGAAACATAAATAGTAGGAAAATAATTACCTAAATCTATCCATCCAGATCTAAAAGCCTTTGCTCTAATCGATTTATACGCTTTTTCATGATGTCGTAATAATAGGCTGTAGCTAAAGCAAATAGCAGCCAAATCCAAAATGGCGTAGACACCGAAAAACTGAACAATTCCATTATAACCCCCAAATTTATTAGTAAGTATTAGATACTAAAATCAAATCTCATAGTGTCAACTTTTCCTGTCACATAATCGGCTAAAAATAGCCGATAAACAAAATCATTACCATTAAGATTAGAAAGTATGAAAGATGGAAGCGCCCATACTTCAAGTATGAGCGCCCACCAACAGTTTGAAACTTATCTATTTTTAAAGATCAGGGTGATGAACATAAACAATAGACAAATTCCGCGTCGAGTTTTCCCCTAAACGAAGTCATCCTTGTTCACAGGCATTGGCTCGACAACCCTATTTAAGTAAAATTTTAAAAAAGTGTCAATTATTTTTTACACTTTTAATTTAAATTTCCGTGACGGAATTTTGTCTTTAAATGCAAGCATCTATGCTATGAAATTTTATCAGATCATTTTTTTGATTAGCAAAACTTTTCACTTTTTGATTTTACTTAGCTTTGAATTATATCTGATTCAGCCAAAAATTATTTCTGACCAGTTTTTACAAACAAGATTTAAATATGTATGATGAAACAAAACTTAGCGAGTATAAATTCAGAATAGCTATTTCGATATTTTTATTATCTATAATAACATATGCCGCCCTGTTTTCTGAGTTGAATGGGCCAGCAATTTTTGAAATAATTTTCATTGGCGGTGCTTTTTCAGTTCTATCACTGGTTCACTCTTGTTGGGCAATTAGAAAAATAACACGAAAGTCATAAGACAGAAAATGAGTTTGGAGCGAGACATATATAAAATGTATTTGGAGGGGCCTTACGATTGGCTTAACCCAGTAGATATGTTCACAGAATTTCTGACGGACACTTCAACCGGAGCCTGGTCCTCTAAATCTCATGAAGATAAAATTTATGAAATATCACGCCAATATCCGAACTTAAATTTTCAAGACATTGACGCGATAGTTAAAAATCAACAAAAGCTCCGAGGCTTAACTTGAAATAGCAAATCTTATGTTACTCTGCAGCTATTTGTTCCGACATCTTATTCATTTCTAGAGAAACCAGATTATCATCAAAGTTGCCACCCAACTCTTTTAGAGCTGTACCAAATTTATTGATAATTTCAGCTATAGACTCATCACTTAAAAGATTAAGAATGCCTACTCTTACTTGTACCGGTTCAGACAGTGTTGGCCAAATACCAAAGTTTTCTGACCTGCAATGTTGAACAAATTCCATTTCCCGCCCCGCAAGGTTTTCTGGAAGATTTAACACAACTAGCGAAGTCATATCCGACGTCACATCACAACCCATTGCCCTAAATGCAGCACTTAAAACTTTTTCAAACTTCATATACTTGGCAGCTCTATTAGAAATACCTTCTTGTAAAGTTAAGCGAAGGGACTCATGAAACGCTGCAACGGCATAAGCTGAATGCGTTCTATGATAAACACCTTTATCTACGTCCTTTCCATCAATTATTCCCCAATGCCTCGCTTCAAAGATTGGGTTATGGACAAATGTTCTTGCACCTCGAGCTTTCAAAACTTCTATGTACTTATCGGCAAAGCTTACTGGTGCATAAGTTAGCGGAAGACAGCTAATGCCCTTTTGTGGACAGGAAGCCCAAGCCACTACTCCAGGGTAATCGTCGATCCTAAAATCACCAACACCCAATGAGCTGACGGCATCAACAAGCCCCATTGCACTATTACGTACGCAGGCTTTTGAAAATGATTTAATATCATTGACCCGACCTGAACCAGTTTCATAGTGCGCCATAAAAGCCCACTTAGGCTTATATTCGTTCATATGTTGGTCAATAATATCAGCACTTACTGATTGACCATGTGGGACATTAACGACTTTTACGCTAGCTGCGTCTGGATCTAAAGAATTTGCAGCTAATTCCTCATCCGTTGCTGCTTTCATTCGAAGTGAGAGCGCATCGATACCAGAAAAAGTACCATTAACAAAAGCTAAAACCTTATCTCCTGGTTGAACAGCAGAGATCATAGCGTCTAGTCCGCTCCAGCCAGTACCAGCAACACCGAATGTATAGGTGTTTCTCGTCCCCCAAACTTCACGGAGCATGAATTTACACTCCTTCATACCACGCAAAACGTCAGGGTGCATGTGATCCGCCAACCCAGCTTTAGAAAATTGTTCTAAAACACGTGGATCTGTATTTCCTGGACCAGGTCCAGCAGCAAGAGTATTTGGTATAGTAAGTTTTTCAAACATATTTAATATCATCCTCTAAGTTCCTAGCTAATTTTAAATTTTAAAAATTCCACCAAATTCGATTTACGCGACCTTATCCAAAGGCACCTCTCCCTTAAAAAAGGCTTTACAATTTTGAAGAGCTCTAAAACCCATCTCTTCCCTTGTTTCCAACGTGGCGCTGCCAAGGTGCGGTAACATCACAAGATTAGGCGCTAACAATAAAACTGGGTTTATCTTTGGCTCACCATCAAAAACATCCAATCCAGCAGCTCTGATAACTTTGTTTTTCAAAGCGTCTGCAAGAGCAACTTCGTCTACCACTTCGCCTCTAGCGGTATTTACAAGAATTAAGTCTCGCTTTGACTGAGATAAATTTGAAGAATTAATTAAATGCCGATTAGATTCGCCGCCAGGGCAATGCAAAGACACAAAATCGCATTGCTTTAAAAGGTTATCTACAGAATTCAACTGCTCAGCATTATATTTGCTCAATACATCGTCACTAACTTTAGATCGTGAAAATATTTTTATTTTCATTCCAAAACCAAAATGTGCACGTGAGGCCATTGCTTGTCCAATACGACCAAAACCTATTATTCCTAAAGTCTTACCTGTTACTTTTGCACCAATCATATGGGTCGGACGCCAGCCAATCCATTTATTTGCTCGCAATTCTCTCTCGCCTTCACCAGCACGTCGAGCTGCCATAAGCAGCAAGGTCATGGCGATATCAGCTGTGCAGTCGCTTAAGACATCTGGTGTGTTAGTTACGCAAATCCCTAAGTTTTCTGCACTTGGTAAATCAATGTGACTATATCCAACACCGTAATTGCAAAGAATTTTACAACGCACATTCTGAATTTCAAAAGCTTGCGAATTAAGAACATCTGTTACGGTCGGAGAAATAGCATCGTAATTTTTCAACGCATTCTGCAAATCTTCAATAGTTAAAGGTATGTCGTTTTCATTAAGGGTTACATCGAAATCCTTTTTTGCAGCTTCCTCAACTGCCTTTGGCCAACGTCTTGTTATGAGTAATTTTGGCTTTGACATTTTAATTCTCTTCCTAACTGTTCTGTCTTGAAAAATTTGGTCGTTTGCTTGAAAAGTGAGGGTGCTCTTGCTTGCTCTTTCGCAATAACCCAACTATCGGCCAGATAAAGAATAGCAACGAAAGAAAAATAAATGTGGCCGATAATGGCCTTTCGATAAAAGCGAAAATGTTGCCTTGTTCAGCGATTAAGGTCTGACGAAAACTTTTTTCCATCAAAGGTCCTAAAACAAGCGCTAAAACTAATGGAGCTAAGGGATAATCCGCTTTTCGCAAAAAATATCCAGCGAAGCCAAATACGACTATCAACCAAACGTCATGCATCTTTTGATTGGGAGCAAAACCACCAACGATGCAGAGTACCAAAACTATGGCGCACAACACTGAAAAAGGCATTCGCAATGCCCAGACAAAAAGTGGAATTAATGCAATATTAATCAAAACGGCTGCAACGTTTGCAGTATAGAGTGATGAAATGAGACCCCAAACAAAGTCAGGTTGATCTATAAAGAGCATGGGCCCGGGCATTAATCCCCACATCACCATGCCACCAAGTAATAAAGCTGTGGTTGGCGAGCCTGGAATGCCAAGAGTTAACATCGGTAATAATGAACCTGTTGAAGCAGCGTTATTTGCTGTCTCAGGCGCGACTACCCCTTCTATGTTACCTTTTCCAAATGTTTCAGGCTTCTTTGAAGTTTGTTTAGCCAAACCATACGCCATCAAAGAAGCTGGAGTTGCTCCTGCTGCTGGAAGCATACCAACAAAAAAGCCTAAAAATGAACCTAGAGACATCGTTTTTGTGTAACGCCTCATGGTTTTTAAACCTGAAATTACATCTTTAAAGGTAATTTTAGCATTGCTTACGGTTGGATTAGATTTTGACGTCTCTATTGTATACAGCACTTCACCAATGCCATATACGCCAATGGCTAAAACCAAAAAGGAAACTCCAGAGTAAAACCCAGGCAAGTCACCAAATATCAATCGTGGTTGGCCTGAAATCAAATCCAGGCCTACTGTAGAAAGAACAAGACCCAAGCAAATCATAATAATAGTTTTCAGTATATCGTCACCGCCCAAGCCGACAAATGTAGTAAAAGCGAGAAGAACTAGAGCAAATTCCTCCGCAGGACCAAATGCAAGAGCAACATCTGCTAATGGGACAGCAAATAATGTGAATAAAATCACAGCGATAGTTCCACCGACAAAAGATGCGAAAGCTGCAGCAATTAAGGCTAAAGCAGCCTCCCCTTTTTGTGCCATTGGTCGTCCATCAAACGTGGTGGCTACTGCTGTAGAAGCACCCGGTATTCCTAATAGAATGGAGGAAATTGCTCCGCCATACATCGCTCCATAATATATTGCAGCTAGTAAAATTATTGCAGAAGCAGGAGGCACTATAAAAGTTAATGGAAGAACGATAGCAACGCCATTTACTGAACCTAAACCCGGCATTGCTCCAATAAAGAGACCCGCAGTAACGCCAAGGATAACTATCATCAAGTTGAAAGGTGATAGTGAAGTTGCAAAACCATCAGATAAAAGTGTCAAGAGATCCATTTTCTTACAGTCCTAAAAAAACATTGCATATAAAGGCAAAAACAAAGGCTCACTGATCCCTTTGGGCAACATTATCTTCAGCGTGACTTCAAAAAAGAAAAACATAATTATTGGAGTTAAAACGGAAATCGCGACAGATAACTTAAGCGAGTGTTTTCCAACAAATCTCAGATACCAAAATAGGAATAGAAATACTGCTAGATGAGCACCAATCATCGATGTCAGAAATACTGTAAACACTAAGCCAACTGAAACGAGGAAAATTGGCTTAACCATGGACATATCAAAAGCAAATCTTTGGAATTTACTTCCAGAAGTACTACGCCAGAATACCCCTGCAGCACATAGCAGCATGACCAAAGATAGCCAAAAAGGGAATGCTCCGCCACCAGGACCACCTTCTAGTCCATTCCAGCCTATTGGAAGTGATACTGCGTGCCACATAAAGTAAAGCGCGCTTATCATTATAAGAGAGGCGATTATCCTATCGGCATTAATCATAACATCACTCGCATGTGGATTTTATTCAGTCTCCGTGCGCGTAAAATAAACACGCACGGAGTTTGGATGACTTAGGGGTAGTCTACTCGCTAGAAGCAAGAATTTGCTTGTGCTTCGCGCGTTCGTCCAAGAAGTAATCCTGCAATTCACTTCCAGTGATCATATCTGCCACTAGAGCTTTTTCTTTTGCATAAGTCTGCCACTCTTCGGTTGCAGCTAACTTCTCAAATAGTTCTGTGTAATAATCAACAGCAGCTGTAGGCATACCCTTTGGAGCGACGAATGATCTCTGCATCCAATAAACTATGTCATGACCAAGCTCTTTTGCAGTTGGAACATCTGGGAAAACATCTAGACGATCTGGCGTAAAAGCAACAATCGGACGTACTTTACCAGCTTTCCAGAAACCCATTTGCTCAGCAGGATTATTCACAGTCGAGTCGATATGATTACCTACCAAGTTTTTAGCAACAGTTCCGCCACCTTTAAATGGAACATAAGTATGCTTTATCCCAAACTCTTTCTCAAGCATTGCTGTGACAAGACTATCTTCTTGTCCTGTACCAGTACCGCCCATTTTCCAATTTCCACCAGCAGCTGAAACAGCAGCTACATAATCATCTAATGTTTTGATGTCAGAGTCTGCGTTAACCCATAATACAAATGTATCCATAGCCATACGAGCTAGTGGGTTAAACTCAGCTATATCAACACCAATATCATTTCTTAATGGTGTTGTGTAATAACTGTTGAGGGTAGCCATCACAGTGTGTGCATCACCTTCTTGATCTTTCAAGAATCTTAGTGCTTCAGCGCCAGAACCACCACCTTTATTAACTGGAAGTATTGGCATATTAGCTAGATTTTCTTTTTGAATGATTGACTGAAACAAACGTGCGATTCTATCCGCACCGCCGCCTTGGCCTGCCATTATAACCATTGTGATAGGTTTTTGAGGCTGCCAATCTCCAGCAATAGCTGCATTAGCACCAAAAATCATTGATGTGCCAGCAACCAAACCCATAATTGAAGTTTTAAGACTTTTGTAAACCATGTTTAATTCTCCCACGATTAATTACTGTTAATAATGTTGAAGAATATGCGGTTCACCCCCCGTCATATTTCCGTACGCAATAATATATTATTTAATTTTCCCAATACGCAATAATATTAGTGTTAAAAAGTAAATTGTTATTGACACTTTTTTACATTTTGTTAAAAAGTTAATATGGCAAAGATATTTATTGGCCCGAAGTTACGTCAATTACGTAAAAGTGCTGGGCAAACGCAATCATATTTAGCTAATGAGTTAAAAGTAAGTCCTGCATATATTAATTTGATCGAAAACAATCAGCGAAGTATTTCCGTCGCTGTTTTGCTTGCTCTTTCAGATATCTATAAAATTGATGCCAAGGAACTGACATCTTCTAATGAATTCGAAGCACTCAATGAAATCCGAGCAATCGTAAAAGATCCTATTTTTGCCGGTCAGCAACCTGATCTTCAAGAAATAAGAGCGGCTATTGAGAACGCTCCAAATCTTATAAGTCAATTTGTGGATCTATATAACGCCTATCAAAAGCTTGCAGAGCACACCCAAAAAACAGGTAATACAATAACTGATGTTGAAACCTTAGGGAACTCACAAGAAAGTTCCATTTATTCATTCTTACAAAAGCACTCTAATCATTTTTCTACTCTCGAGGATAAAGCTCAAGAAATTCGCTCCATAATTGGGGGGCCCCAGGATGATATTTACGCGCTGTTAAAACGACATTTACGCACAAAACACAGCATACTTTCTGAAGTGCAAAGATTATCAATTATGTCTGGAACACTCAGAGAATTCGATGAACAGAATAAAAGAATTTATCTCTCCGAAGCCTTAAACCAAGCTAACAGAAATTTTCAACTAGCATTCGTAATAGCAAAACTTGAGGCAGAAAAAGAAGTTAACGATATTATTAACAAAATACAAAACCCAAATTTAGAAAATCTAGATCAATTAAGAGCAGAACTTTTTAACTACGTCGCCGCATCGATACTTATGCCACTTAGCGAATTTACGGTGCTCGCTAAAAGAACAAATTATGATATTGACAGAATAGCTGCGGGTCTTGGCGTAACATTTGAACAAGTATGTCACAGATTAACCACAATACATGGTGCAGATAATTCGTTTGTGCCATTTTTTCTCATACGACAAGACAGAGCCGGCAACGTTACCAAAAGAGTTTCTGGAGTAAGCAATAAAATTTCGGATCAGGGTGGTGGCTGTCCGGTATGGAATATTCATTCTGCTTTCCAGACCCCGGATATAATCATCCCCCAATTTATCGAGCTTTGGGATGAAAAACAATATTTCAGCATAGCTCGAACAGTAGAACGACCAGTTTTTTCTCGGAGAACTCAAGATAGAAGATTATTACTAATTTTAGGCTGCGAGGCAAAGTATGCTGAACAGCTGGGTTACGCAAAAGGTTTCAATTTAGATGAGAAAACGCTTTATACAAAAATTGGAACAAATTGTCATACCTGCCCCAGACAAGGTTGTTTGCAAAGAGCACATCAGCCGATCCACGTTAAGTTAAAATTTGATCAATTTAAACGTGGCGCTACACGGTACGAAAGCTAATCTTGAGGCAAAACATTATACTGTATCCAATAGTATTAATCCGCAGTCTTTCGATTTTCGCGCCAAATGATAACTAAACCAGAAAGCACAATGAAAATAACCCCCGGAAATATGGTGTCTATTGGGAATTCATTAAATACCAACCACCCAATGAGGAATGATGTTAGTATACCAAAATAACTAAAGGGAGCTAACAAAGCTGATGGAGCGTTACGAAAGGCATACATTAAAAACACAACACCAAAACCTCCACAAATTGACATAGAGATAATAAAAATACCATCGACCCAAGATTTTATGGGGGTGAACTCAATTGAAGCCAACGCTAACACGATCGCACCAAGAGCTGCAGATGTTGCTGAATATAAAAATAAAATTGCACTCGAAACAGAACTTTTGAAACTTCGTAAAGTTATAATTGATGTCGCATAACAAAAAGCTGCAGCAACCGGTAAAAGTGAATACCATGAAAAAATGTCCGAACCAGGCCTTATGATCATGACGGCGCCAAGAAAACCAATAATAACTGCAAACCAGCGCCAAAAACCGACTTTTTCTTTGTAAATTAAAATGGCTAGGAGAACTATGAAAAGCGCGCTCACCTGACCTAAAGCTGACACAGTTGCCAGTTCTAATTTTGACAATGCTGTGTAAAAACATAGCTGCGCAACTGCAACCACAAACCCTCGAGCAACAGCAAGTTTCCATCTTTCAATCTTATAAGAAGAAAAATTAAGACTTAATTCCCCAGAATACCAAATATAAAAAATTGCGGGGACAACGCCAATAACATTTCTGTAGACAGAGAGTTCTTGGGGCGAATATGTACCAGATAAAATACGTACATGAACACTCATAAGATCGAAACAGAAATATGCTAGCAGACACGTAGCAATAGCCGTAAAGTTTGAGTTCATTCTGATAGCGCATCTAAAATTGGACAATCAGGCCGATCATTCCCCTGGCAGTTATTTGCCAAGAAGCTGAGTTGTTGCCTAAGTTCTTTGAGTTCAAATAATTTAGCATCTATTTCGGAAATTTTTTCCAGGGTAAGGGATTTAACTTCTCTACTTGATCTATCCTTATCTGAATACAAAGAAAGTAACTCTTCGCATTCTTGAATACTAAAATTAAACTTCCTTGCTTTTGAAACAAATTGCAGACGAGCCACATCATCCTCTGAAAAATCTCTATACCCAGTGTTATTATTTTTTACAGGGCTAACCAGTCCAATATCAGCATAATAACGAACGGTTTTCACTGTTAAATTTGATAATTTTGCTGCCTTACCTATATTCAAAATAATCCCTTTACTCTCCACTCACTGGAGAGTTTATACAGAATAAAAATGAGGTCAACGTGGCATACTTAGCTAGCGAACTAAAAATTAACTGGAAATGTAAGCACACTTGGATTCGCTCGTCCAAAAATACTGGATGGTGCCTTTTAGGCTGCGCAATTGGTGATATCGGAACCATACTATATTTTCAATTAATGGGAATAGATTGGCCAGTATGGCTAATTATGTCTCTAGCAATAGTAAATGGGATTATTACATCAATCATACTCGAGACTTTCATTTTGAGTAAGCAAATGGAACTTCGACAAGCCTTTAAAACTGCAATTGGAATGTCTCTAATTTCAATGGTTTCCATGGAATTAGCCATGAATATAACTGACGTACTTTTAACTGGTGGCGCAGTAATAAAATTATGGGTTCTTCCTTTTATGCTGTTCGCAGGGTTTATAACACCGCTTCCTTATAACTATTGGCGCCTTAAAGCGCTTGGGAAAGCCTGCCACTAAACAACTCAAAAAATTATCGAGGGGAACCCTTCGTTACTTAATTCCATTAACAGCCAGATAGCAGGAGTAAAGAGAAGTCGTTCCAGTAATAAATAGTCGGTTTAGTCTGGCACCTCCGAAACATACGTTGGATACCATCTCAGGTATTTTTATTTTCCCTATAAGACTACCTTTTGAATTATAACAGTGCACACCATCAGCCGCTGAAGACCAAATTCTATCTTCATTATCAATTCTAAAACCATCAAAAAGACCATTTGAACACTCCGCAAAGAACTCTGGAGTTTGAGATGGAATTTGTTTCCTATTAAGATCAAGACTGTAAATATTTCGAGGCCCCCCCTCAACATGTGAACCACCAGTATCAGAAACATAAAGTTTGGTTTCACTTTTGTTAAAGCAAAGGCCATTGGGCTTAATTAGTTTATCGGTTATTAAACCTAAAGTTCCTGTTTCTTGATCAATTCTGTAGACGTTGCAAGAAGATTGCTCTGATGGTGATGCGCGGCCCTCATAATCGCTCATTATACCATAATCAGGGTCCGTGAACCAAATAGAACCATCACTTTTCACAACCACATCATTTGGAGAATTTAATTTCTTACTGTTATAGTGACTAGCGATTGTTGTTACATCCCCTGAATGCTCGGTACGGGTGACTGTTCTTGATAGATGCTCACAGGTTATTAATCTTCCTTGAAGATCTCTCGTATTCCCATTTGAGAAGTTAGAAGGGTTTCTAAATTCAGAAACACTGCCATTTGTTTCATCCCATCTAAGTATTCTGTTGTTAGGTATGTCAGAAAATAAAAGAAATCTACCAGCTGGAAACCATACGGGCCCTTCAACCCAACGGGCACCTGTCCAAAGCCTTTCTACTCGACCATGACCTGTTAAACAGCTTTCAAATTCTTTATCTAATGTTTCAAAACCACACCCGTCTATTTCACCAAAAAATTTCTCCATAGGACTTAAATACCCTCTATCGTCCAAAGCTTTTTAGCATTTTCATTATAAAAACAGTTTCTTTCATATTTTGACCACTCAGCAGTCAGATTATGTGTTAAGGCCACCCAAGTTGCCAAACCTCCACCCAGGTTACAGACAGGGCTATCACTTCCCCATATGATCCTATCGACTCCAAAAACATCAACAGTATGATCAAAATATGGTTTAATATCTGAGAGAGCCCAGCTATCAGCATCACCGTAAGCTATAACTCCTGAAATTTTAGCAATTACATTAGGACGCTTTGCAACGTCTTTCATTTGTTCGGCCCAGGGTGAATAAAAACCATTTTTTATGTCAGGCACTCCGCAATGATCTAAAATAAATTGTACATTTGGACAAGAATCTATCAATTCAATAACAATAGGTAATTGATCAGCTCGAGCACATATGTCGAACGTAAAGTCATAATTACTCAAAAGTTTGATATTCTCTCTAAAAAGAGAATTTTGACTGACATCATCAGGGACAACATGAAGAACTCTCCTAAAGCCTTTAATTAGGGAGGTTTGCGATGCCCACATTAAAAATTCATTAAATTCATGGTGCTCTGGTCTAGAGGCTGAGATTATTCCCTTTATCTTACTATTAGGTTGACTAGACAAATCCTCTAACAATGCCGTTTCATTTTTTATGTCGTTTTCCAAAACATCTACTTCCATATGAAAGCATGCCTCTATTCCCAATCTGTTGGCTTGAATTTCATAATCTTCATAACTGTGTGCACTGTTTAAAGCGGGAACCTCACTCAGCCAAGGATATGCAATTTTGTTAGGATAAATGAGATGGAGATGAGTATCGAAAAGCATAATTTACACATTTCTGTTGTTAACGATTTAAGTCTTAAAATAAATTTACACTGGGCTAGTTAATTTTGATATAATTTTTTAAATAAGTGTAAATCCTAGACTAAAGGTTTAAAGGTGGAAAATACTGAATTTGGTGCTCGCCTCAATTCGTTTAAATTGGGGCTCAAAAAAACTGAGATCGAAGAAACCGGTCATTTAACCTTGGCGCTATTAAGACGAGCCAATAAAGCAGGGCTGACTTGCGCAGATCTCAATTTTCCTGATCACTTATCTAATCTCGAAATAAAAACACTTAAACGTTTCTCAAATGAATCCAGTATCAAAATTAATGGATTGGCTATGCGATATTATACATCTCCCAAATTTAAATTGGGCGCTTTTACAAATCCAGAAAAAGCCGTTCGGGAATTAGCCCTAGACGAAACAAAACGTGGAATTGATTGTGCTGCATCATTAGGCTGTGAAACTATGACACTTTGGATGGGTCAAGATGGTCTAGATTATTCCTTCCAAGCAGATTTTTCACAAATGTGGGACCATACAATTGCAGCTATGCAGGAGCTTGCTGACCATAATCGTTCAATTAACCTTTCCATAGAATATAAACCAAATGAACCAAGAGCGTTTTCACTTATGCCGGATGTTTCCACGACACTGCTCGCACTTGGAGAAATAAATAGACCTAATACTGGTGTTACGCTCGATTTTGCCCACGTTTTATATGCAGATGAAATGCCTGCTTTTGCCGCCAGTTTAATAAATAAAAAATCAAAACTTTTAGGTGTTCATTTAAATGACGGATATGGGAAATGGGACAATGGGCTAATGGTTGGCTCAGTTCACCCAATTCAGACTCTGGAACTTTTAGTTACTCTTTTTGAATGTAATTATAAGGGTGCAATATATTTTGATACTTTTCCTGACCATTCAGGCTTGGACCCCATTGAAGAAAGTAAGGAAAATATAGCTATCACCAAAAAATTGATTAATATTGCTAAAGAATTGCATAAGTCAGATGCAATTAAAAAAGCTAGAGAAACACAAAATCCAATCTTAGCACAGAAAGTAATTCGAAGTAGTCTGTTCAAATGAAAAATTTATTTGTGGTTGGATCTCTTCACTTAGATGTTGTGGTAAAAAGTCCAAGAATTCCAAAAAAAGATGAAACAATTATCGGAAGTGCTGTAAAGTATGTTTTTGGAGGCAAAGGGGGCAATCAAGCAATAGCTGCAGACCGAAATGGTGCATCGACATTCTTTGCGGGACGAGTGGGATCTGATAGCTTCGCCGACCTTTTAACTAAACAGTTGGAAGGATCTTCGGTCAATTTTAGTGCTTTACAGGTTGGGCCAGGAGCAAGTGGTATGAGTGTGGCAATAGTTGAAGCATCTGGTGAGTATGGTGCTGCTGTTGTATCGGGAGAGAACACCAATATTGATGAAACATTAATCAAAATACCTGAAAATACTGGGGTATTATTATTGCAAAATGAAATTAGTGAGACAGTAAATTTAGAAATTGCAAAAAAAGCTAAAGCTGCCGGATGCAAAGTTTGGCTTAATGCAGCGCCAGCAAAAAAAATTAATAGTGCATTCTTCTCGTTGGTTGATATTTGTATCGTTAATCGGGTCGAAGCTGAGTTTTATAATTTTATTAATAGCAACAAAACTCATAAGAATTTAACTATAATAAAAACACTGGGACATGAGGGTTTAGAGTTAATTAAATCTAACGGAAAAATAAGAAAAATTCCCGCTTTTAAAGTTCATTCTATTTCTTCGCACGGTGCGGGCGATATGTTTATCGGTGCACTAGCAGCAAGATATCTAATTGGTGACACTATGGAAAATGCCCTAGTATATGCTCAAGCTGCAGCTGCTCTCTTTATTTCGAGAGCCGAAGAAGAAAGAGCAGGCATTAATCAAAGAGCAGTAATCGATTTTATGGAAAACAATTTATAAAATTATTAATGACTGTTCATTCAACCAACTGGAGCATCAGATCTAAGCAAACCTTCTGACTTTAAGTCTGACCAAAGAGAGTTTGAAATCACTTCTGAATATACTTTAATGTTTTCTTCCAGTTCAGTTTTTGTTTGAGCTCCAGGTATAACACTCAAATGAGTTGGATGAAGCAATGGAAACTGCAGAGCTGCCGCTTTTAGAGATATATTGTGTGCTTTACAAACTTGCTCAATTAATCTCACTTTACTCATTATTTCTTCAGGCGCTGGATCATAATTATAAAATGCCCCCTCGACTGCGCCCGAAGCTAATATCCCCGAGTTATAAGGACCGCCCGTTACAATTTTTATTCCCCGCTTTTGACACAATGGGAGAAAACTATCTAAAGCATCCTGCTCGAGCAAAGTATAACGACCTGCCAAAAGAAATATATCGAAGTCGCCTTTTTGGGCAAGATTTTCGCAAACCTCCCATTCATTTATTCCACCGCCAATTGCTTCGATAACACCTTGTTCTCTTAGGCTGATCATTGCTTTGTAGCCTCCATCATCAAAAAATTGACGTATTCTTTCATCAGAAGCTTGTTTTGATCCATGCGTAAAAATACATAAATCATGAACATAGGCTATATCTATTTTATTGACGCCAAGCCGTTCATATGAAAACTCAATTGATTTCATTACACCATCATAACTGTAGTCATACACTTCTCGACGTAAAGGAACGTCAAACCACTTACCATGACCGGTACGCTCAGTTTCACTGCACGGCTCCATAAGTCGACCAACTTTAGTAGAAAGCACATACTCGTTCCTCGGCTTAGTTCTGAGAAAGCGATTCAAACGAGTTTCACTCAAACCAAGCCCATATAAAGGGGCTGTATCATAATACCTAACACCTAAGTCCCATGCTGCTTCAAGAGTAGAAGAGGCATCACTATCGGAAATTGCTTTATATAGATTGCCAAGGGGTGCTGTGCCAAAACCTATTTCAGTTAATGATAAATCTTTGGTTTTACCCTTTTGAAAAATACGGCGCTTAAGCATTATCCTGTCCTTTTGCTTTGACATTAATTAATAATTAACAAAAATTTGCTTGGTAGTTTAGATCTGGAAAGCATAACATGCCTCAAGGGAGGATTGTCTATTGAAAAATCGTTTCAATAAAGTTTTTACGACCAGAAAACCTGTTATTGCAATGGTACACTTGGGTGCATTACCTGGCTCACCCTTGTACGATACAAAAACCGGTATTAATGGCTTGATAGAAAGCGCCAGGTCAGATCTCCACGCACTTCAAAATGCAAATGTTGATGCGGTTATGTTTGGAAATGAAAACGATAGACCTTATGAATTGACAGTAGACACAGCATCTACTTCGGCTGCTGCCTATATTATTGGGCAATTAAGATCTGAGATAACTGTTCCTTTTGGCGTGAATATGCTCTGGGATCCCATGGCCACCGTCGCACTTGGCGCAGCTACTGGCGCAACTTTTGTTCGAGAAATCTTTTCTGGCTCTTATGCATCCGATATGGGGAATTGGACTGCAGATGCTGGAAAAGCCATGCGCTACAGAGATCGCTTAAATAGAGAAGATATGCTAATGCTTTTCAACGTATCCGCAGAGTTTGCCTACTCTCTTGATCAACGATCTTTAGCTGACCGGGCAAAAAGTGTTGCTTTTTCATCAATACCAGATGCTATTTTGGTCAGCGGTCAAATTACTGGCGAAGCTGCAGATATTTCAGACCTCAAAACAGTAAAAAACAATGTACCCAATTTACCAGTTTTAGCCAACACAGGCGTAAAACACGAAACTGTAGAAGAAATTTTCAAAATTGCTGATGGTTGTATTGTTGGGTCCGCATTAAAATATTCAGGCGATACATGGCAGTCCGTTGACCCAGATCGCGCACAAGATTTTATGAACCGCGTAAAAAAAATAAGGTCTCAGCTATGATTGAAAGATTGCGAGACGATACGCTCAATTTAATGAAAATACCGGGGCTTTCTGGTCACGAAGATAAGGTCAGAGATTATATAAAAGAGGCGGTCAAAAAAATTGGTTTGACACCAACTTTCGATAAATTGGGTAATTTAACAATCACCTTTCCAGGAACAAGCCCCCGAGTAATGCTTTTCACGCACATGGATCAGTTAGGCTTAGTGGTTCGTAAAATTGAAGATGACGGATATTTGAGATTTGAACGTGTAGGTGGTGTTCCAGAAAAAATACTTCTAGGACAAACTATTTCAGTAATCACAAAAAACGGTAAAGAACTGTCAGGAATAATCGGGACAAAAAGCCATCACGCAACGCAACCTGATGAAAAATATAAAGTGCCAAGCTATAGGGACCTTTACATAGATTTAGGACTGCGCACAGCAAGCGAAGTCCGTACTAGTGGAATAGATATAGGAAGCCCAATTGTATATAAACCATCCTCTGAAATTATAGGCGATGAAAAAATTATAGGTACGAGCGTTGATGATAGAGCTGGCTGTGCAGTTCTTTTGGAAGTCGCAAGACAAATAAATTCAAGAGCTGCCGGTCCCGAGATAAATATAGTGTTTACAGTACAAGAGGAATTCAATCTAAGAGGAGCACTTCCTGTAGCCCAAAAAATAAAACCTGAGATTGCGATTCAGATTGATTTATTACTGGCAAGCGACACGCCAGATATGCAAGATTTTGGAGAAATCAAACTTGGTGAGGGCCCAGGGATAAGTATGTTTTCCTTTCATGGAAGAGGTACATTAAATGGTGTTATTCCTCATCCAGTTCTAGTTAAACACTTTGAACAGACCGCTTCAAAGGAGAATATCAACTTACAGAAAAGTGCTCACATTGGAGCTCTAACTGACCTTTCTTATGTCCAACTAGTAGAAAACGGCGTAGCATCAATAGACGTTGGGTTTCCAATAAGGTACAGTCATACCGCCCAAGAAATGTGTGATTTAAAAGATCTTGTTGGGTTAACCAAACTTCTGGCATCTGCCCTCAACTCTATTCCAAAAGATATCAATTTAATTCGAGATTAGGCACAAATATGAGATATACAGTTGGTGTCGATATTGGAACGTTTGAAACAAAAGGAGTTCTAGTAAATGAGTTGGGCAAAGTGGAGGCCCAGGCTCATAAATCTCATAAAATGTTGGTCCCACAACCCGGCTGGGCGGAGCACCGGCCTAATGAAGACTGGTGGGGAGATTTTTGTGAGGTAACTAACAAAATTATAAAAACTAGTGGAGTTAAGGCTGAAGACATTGAGTGTGTCGCTTGCAGCGCAATAGGACCGTGCATGTTACCTGTCGATCAGAATGGTAACCCACTGATGAATGGCGTTTTATACGGAGTAGATACGAGATCTCACGAAGAAATTGACATATTAAACAGTAATATTGGTGAAGATAAAATTTTGGAAATGTGTGG
>LUMI01000586.1_pt1 | contig 32074 bp, 30 predicted proteins | sample 729681 | NCBI WGS metagenome assembly LUMI01 (sample SAMN03860267, study PRJNA289734) | marine metagenome | biome: seawater column; feature: ocean; material: water; isolation source: Red Sea water column Station 34 - depth 10m | place: Saudi Arabia: Red Sea | collected 2011-10-15 | depth 10 m
GCCTCCAAGGAAGAGGCAGCACCGAAGGCAGCAGCAAAGAAGGCAGCAGCAAAGAAGGCCGCCGCCAAGAAAGCGGCGCCGAAGGCAGAAGCCAAGGCAGCACCGAAGAAGGCAGCTGCCAAGAAGACCGCCGCCAAGAAGGCAACCGCGAAGAAAGCGGCTGCCAAGAAAGCGGCAAAGTCCTAAATCCGGCGCGCGGCGCGCACCAACAGCTTAAGGGAGCTGGAAAATGGCACATAAAAAAGCAGGTGGTAGCTCACGTAACGGTCGCGACTCAGCCGGTCGCCGTCTTGGCGTGAAGAAGTTCGGCGGCGAATCGGTTCTCGCCGGCAACATCATCATGCGCCAGCGCGGCACCAAGGTTCATCCCGGCGAGAATGTCGGCATGGGCAAGGACCACACGCTGTTCGCCCTTGTCGAGGGCAAGGTCGCTTTCAAGGAGAAGTCCGGCGGCCGCATGTTCGTGAACGTGCTGCCAGCCGCCGAGGCTGCCGAATAGGCTTCCGGTTGCAAAGACACCGGGCGCCTGTGACGGCGGCCCGCCCAAGGGGATGACGGTATCGTTGTCCCCTTTTTGATTGCCGGCCCCGTTTGCCACGGGGCCATCCCCCTGCCATGCTGCGCCATGGTGTGACAACCCGCTGCCGGACGTGACAATGAAGTTTCTGGATCAGGCCAAGATCTTTATCCGATCGGGACATGGCGGCCCTGGCGCCGTCAGTTTCCGGCGCGAGGCGCATGTGCCGTTCGGCGGGCCGGACGGCGGCGATGGCGGCCGCGGCGGCGATGTGGTCGCACGCGCGGTGGCCGGCCTGAACACGCTGATCGACTACCGCTACCAGCAGCATTTCAAGGCGCAGTCGGGCCGCCCCGGCGCGGGCCGTGACCGATTCGGCGCGTCCGGCGACCATGTCGCGCTGAAACTCCCCGTCGGCACACAGATTCTGGCCGAGGACCAGGAAACCGTGCTTGCCGACCTGACCGAGGAAGGCCAGGAATTCATCCTTGCCAAGGGCGGGGCCGGCGGCAAGGGCAACGCCTTTTTCAAATCCTCGACGAACCGCGCCCCGCGCAAGTCACAGCCCGGCGAGACCGGACAGGAAATGTGGGTCTGGCTGCGGCTGAAGCTGATCGCCGATGCCGGACTGCTCGGCATGCCGAATGCCGGCAAGTCCACTTTCCTTGCCGCGGTGTCGGCGGCGCGGCCGAAAATCGCCGATTACCCGTTCACCACGCTTCATCCCAATCTGGGTGTCGTCGGTGTGGACGAGCGTGAATTCGTGGTCGCCGACATTCCCGGACTGATCGAGGGCGCGCATCAGGGCGCCGGCCTCGGCCACAGGTTCCTTGGCCATGTCGAGCGATGCCGTGTATTGCTGCATCTCGTTGACGTGACCGGCGAGGACCCGGTCGCCGCCTGGAAGACGCTGCGGTCGGAGCTTGCCGCCTATGGTGCCGAGCTTGCCAAGAAGCCAGAAATCATCGCACTGAGCAAGGTCGATGCCTCGCCCGAAGGCTATGCCGAGGATGTCGCCGACGCGCTTCGCGACGCCGGTGCCGGCGAGATCACCACCTTGTCATCGGTCAGCGGTGCCGGCGTGCGCCCACTGCTGCGCCAGCTGGTGAAGCAGATCGACATCGCGCGCGAGGCCGAGGCGCCGGTGAAGGAGCCGGAGCCATGGTCGCCGTAACCGACGCCGCAAGCGATGCGGCAGCCGCGATCCAATCGGCCGGCACCATCATCATCAAGATCGGATCATCGCTTCTGGTCGAGGATGCGCATGGCGCGGTGAACGCCGCCTGGCTTGCCGGTGTCGCCGGCGATATCGCCATGCTGCGCGAGGCCGGCAAGAATGTCGTCGTCGTCTCGAGCGGGGCGATCGCGCTCGGCCGGCGCGAGCTTGGCATCGACAGCCGCGAGCTGGCGCTCGAGGAAAAACAGGCCGCCGCCGCCACCGGCCAGGTCACGCTGGCGCATGCCTGGCGCGAGGCGCTTGCCACGCACGGCATCGGCGTGGCGCAGATCCTGCTGTCGCCGGAGGACACCGAGACCCGCCGCCGGCACCTGAACGCGCGCGCCACAATGGGCGCGCTTCTCGAGCTCGGCGCGGTGCCGGTTGTCAACGAGAACGACACGGTGGCGACAGCCGAAATCCGCTTCGGCGACAATGACAGGCTGGCCGCCCGTGTGGCGGCGGTGATCAGCGCCGACCTTCTGGTGCTGCTGTCGGATATCGACGGGCTCTATTCCGCGAACCCGCGTCAGTCGTCGGGCGCGGTGCATGTGCCACGGGTCGACTCGCTGAGCGACGAGGTGATGGCGATGGCCGGCAGCGCCAATGCCGCCTATGCGTCAGGCGGGATGGTCACCAAGCTGGAAGCGGCACGGATCGCGATGAATGCCGGCTGCGGCATGATCATATGCAATGGCCAGGGCGCCCGCCCGCTGAGCGCGGTGATGAGCGGCGCGCGGCATACGCTGTTCCGCGCCGAGCACAGTCCGCTGACAGCCCGCAAGCGCTGGATCGGCGGGTCACTGACGCCGCGCGGGGCGCTGCGCGTCGATGCCGGTGCGCTGCGTGCCATCAGGCAGGGGCGATCGCTCCTTCCCGCCGGCGTGACATCAGCAAGCGGCAGCTTCGATCGGGGCGACCTGATCGCCATCGAGGACGAGACCGGACAGGTGATCGGGCATGGCCTGACAGCCTATTCGGCTGCCGATACACGGGTGATCCTGGGTCACAAAAGCCGTGAAATAGAAGGTTTGCTGGGATATCGTGGCCGGGACGAGGTGGTCCATGCCGACAATCTCGTGATGCTGGAGCAAGGCGGCTGAGTGCCGCCGGACCAGGGGAGCAGCGAATGACAGTCATGACGACAGCCGCGGATACAGGTGCCGCAGATATAGATGCCGCAATGAAGGCGGGCGATCACGCCGCGCTGGTCTCGGCGCTGGTGCGCACCGCGCGCGAGGCACAGGCGGCGCTTGCCATGTCGTCCTTCGACCAACGGAAGGCCGCGCTCCATGCCGCCGCCGGGCTGATTCGCGAACATGAAGCCGAAATCCTCGCACGGAACGAGGCCGACGTCGCGCGCGCCGGGGCCAACGGCATCAGCCCCGCCTTTATCGACAGGCTGACCCTCACGCCTGCGCGAATCGAGGGCATGGCCGCCGGACTCGACCAGATAACCGGCCTTGAAGACCCGATCGGGCGCGAACTGGCCCGCTGGAGCCGTCCGAACGGCCTCGACATCGCACGTGTCGCGACCCCTCTTGGCGTGATCGGCGTGATCTATGAATCCCGACCCAACGTCACCGTCGATGCCGGCGGGTTGTGCCTGATCGCCGGAAACGCCGCCATACTGCGCGGCGGCAGCGACAGCCGCGAGACATCCGGTTATCTCGCCGAACTGATGGACGCCGGGCTGCAGGCGGCGGGCCTGCCGCGCGGCGGCGTTCAGATGGTGCCGACCGACGACCGCGGCGCTGTCGGGGCGATGCTGGCGGCAAGCGGCGAGATCGACGTGATCATCCCGCGCGGCGGGCGCTCGCTCGTCGAGCGTGTGCAGACCGAGGCGCGCGTGCCCGTCTTTGCCCATCTAGAGGGCATCTGCCATCTCTATATCGACTCCGACGCCGATGCCGGCAAGGCGGTGGAGCTTGCCGTCAATGCCAAGATGCGGCGCACCGGAATCTGCGGCGCGGCGGAAACCATCCTGATCGACCGCGGCGTGGCCGGCGCCATCCTTCCCGCTGTCGGCGCGGCGCTGACCGAGGCCGGCTGCGCGATTCGGGGTGATTCAGCGAGCTGCGAGCTGATCGCGGGCGCGACACCGGCGGATGAGGAAGACTGGCGCACCGAATATCTGGACAGCATCATTTCGGTCCGTGTCGTCGACGGGTTCGACGAGGCGGCGGCGCATATCTCGACCTATGGATCGAATCATACCGACTGCATCATCACCGAGAACGCGGACAGCGCCGAGCGCTTCCTTCGCGAGATCGACAGCGCCATCGTCATGGTCAACGCCTCGACCCAGTTCGCCGATGGCGGCGAGTTCGGCATGGGCGCGGAAATCGGCATTGCGACAGGGCGGTTTCACGCGCGCGGGCCGGTCGGCTTGGAGCAATTGACCAGCTTCAAATATCTCGTCAGGGGCAATGGCCAGGTCCGCGATGGCTGATCCCGGCCAGGCGCGCCGCCACCTGACACCGGACCTGTTCCATGACGGGCGGCGGCTTCGGATCGGCCTGTTCGGCGGGTCCTTCAACCCGGCGCATGAAGGCCATCTTCACCTGTCGGACAGCGCCGCGCGGCAGCTTGGCCTGGACGAGGTCTGGTGGCTTGTCAGCCCGCAAAATCCGCTGAAACAGCGCGACGGCATGGCGCCGCTTCGCACCAGGCTCGACGGGGCACGGCATCTGGCAGCCGCACGCCGGAAAATCCGGGTGATCGCGCCTGAATCCGGGTTCGGGTCGGCGCTCACCTGGCAGACGGTGCAGACGCTTCGCCGCCGCTGCCCCCAGCACCGGTTCTGCTGGCTGATGGGGGCCGACAACCTGGTCGGCTTTTCTGCCTGGCAGCGGCATGATGTCATCGCCCGGACCATCCCCATTGCGGTGATTGACAGGCCGGGCTATTCTTACAGAGCGTTGAGCAAAGGGGGGCTGCTTCTGCGATCCCGCCTGTCACCACGTCGGTTTGCCGCCGCGGTGTTGCGCGGGCCGAAGAGGCCGCCAGCCTGGTGCTTTATCGCTGGGCGCCGGCACCATGCGTCGGCAACAGCTCTGCGGCAGGCAGACCGGACAGGAACCGGCGCATAATTCGTCAGGGCGCATTTGTGGAGAGACACAATTAGCAAAATGCAATCGCATTTGGATCCCGACCAGATCCTCGACATGGTCACCTCTTCCCTCGATAGCGACAAAGCCGAAGACGTGCTGTCCATTCCACTGGGCGGCAAATCGTCGGTGGCCGACTATATGGTGATCGCAAGCGGCACCTCGTCGCGTCAGGTGGCGGCCATGGCCGAGCATCTGGAATTCCGGCTGAAACAGGCCGGTGTCGAAATCCTGGGCCTTGAGGGCATGCGCCAGGCGGACTGGGTGCTGATCGACGCGAATGACGTCATCGTTCACCTGTTCCGCCCGGAAGTTCGTGAATTCTACGGGCTTGAGCGCATGTGGGCCGGTGACGGCCCGCAGGAAGTGGTCACCGTCGGCAGCTAGCCGGCAGTGAATGCCGTTCCACGCCGGCGCGGCGTCGCGCGTCCCGCCGGTTTTCATCCGCTTGCCCCGAGGCGGCAGTAGCGGGGGGGCTTTCATGAAACTCGTCATCCTTGCCGTCGGCCGTGGCCGCGCCACGCCGGAACAGGAGCTTGCCACCGAATGGCTGGCGAGGCTGCCGCAAGGCGGCGAGCTCATCGAGGTGGAATCGAAACTTCCTGCCGGAGATGCGCGCCGCATGGACGAGGGGCAGCGCCTGTTGCGCCACTGCCCGGACAATATCCCCCTTGTCGCCTGCGACCCGCGTGGCCGGGACACCTCGTCCGAAGCGATGGCAAAACTGCTGGCGCGCTGGCGCGACACCGGCATGGCATCCGCCTGCTTCGCGATCGGCGGCGCCGACGGCCATTCGCAGGAGCTGCTGGAGCGTGCCGAGGCCCGGATCGCCTTCGGCAGCGCCACATGGCCGCATATGCTGTTCCGCGCGATGCTGGCCGAACAGCTCTACCGGGCGACGATGATTCTCGCCGGCCACCCCTACCACCGGGGAAACTGACAGGCTATAAGACAGCATGTCCAGCACCGATTCCCAATCGACCAGTAACGGGCCCGTCATCCTGTGCATCATGGATGGCTGGGGCCTGTCACACGGCCATGAGCATAATGCCGTGGCGCTTGCCGACACGCCGAATGTCGACGCGCTGTTCGCGGCCTGGCCGCATGCGAGGCTGTCCGCATCGGGACGTGATGTCGGGCTTCCCGACGGGCAGGTCGGCAATTCCGAGGTCGGGCACATGAATATCGGGGCCGGCCGGGTGGTCATGCAGGACCTGCCCCGGATCAACGCGGCCATGGAAGACGGCTCGCTTGCCGCGCATCCGGAACTGGCGGCGCTTGGCGCGATGCTGGCCGAGAGTGGCGGGCGCGTGCATGTCATGGGGCTGATGTCCAGCGGCGGCGTGCATTCGCACCGGGACCAGATGTTGGCGGTCATCAATGGTCTTCACGCCACCGGCGCCGGAATCATCCTCCATCCTTTCACCGACGGGCGCGATGTGCTGCCGAAGATGGCACAGGACGAGCTTCCTGCCTTTCTGGCGTCGCTTCCGGCTGGCGTGGCTGTAGGCACGCTGGCGGGCCGCTATTTCGCCATGGACCGCGACAACAGGTGGGAGCGCACAAAAGCTGCCTATGACGCCATCGCGCACGGCGAAGGCATCACGGCGCCGGATGCGCAAACAGCGCTCGCGATGTCCTATGACAATGGCGAGACCGACGAGTTCGTCACGCCAAAGGTGATTGCCGGCTATGACGGCATGCGCGAGGGCGATGCGGTGGTGATGGTCAATTTCCGCGCCGACCGGGTGCGCCAGATCCTGTCATGCTGGCTGTTTCCCGCAGATGCGGGGTTCGCGCCGCAACCGGTCGCGCTCGCCGGTGCCATCGCCATGACATCCTATTCGGCGCGGCTCGACAGGAAGACGACGGTCCTGTTCGGCCCGCAACAGATCAGCGGCACCCTTGGCGCGGCGGTCGCCGAGGCCGGGCGTCGCCAGCTGCGCCTTGCCGAGACCGAGAAATATCCGCATGTCACCTTTTTCCTGAACGGGGGCGATGAAGCCGTGGCAGAGGGCGAGGACCGTGTTCTTGTTCCCTCGCCGAAGGTGGCGACCTATGACCTGCAGCCGGAGATGAGCGCCGCCGGCGTTCTGCAGGCCGCGCTGGACAGCATCGAAGCCGTGCGCCATGACCTGCTGGTGATCAATTTCGCCAACCCCGACATGGTCGGCCATACCGGCGATCTCGATGCGGCCGTTCGCGCCGTCGAGACAGTGGACGGCTGTGTGGGACGGCTTGCCGAAGCGGTGCTGGCAAAGGGCGGGAAGATGCTGGTCACGGCCGATCACGGCAATTGCGAGGTGATGTGGGACGATGCCGCCGGTTCGCCGCACACAGCGCATACCACGAACCTTGTTCCGGTGATCCTTGTCGGCGCCGACCGTGGAACACAGCTTGCCGACGGGCGGCTTGCCGACCTTGCGCCGAGCCTGCTTGCCATGATGAGAATCGCCCCGCCTTCCGGGATGACGGGCCGGCCCCTGCAATCAGTGGCCGGCAGCTGACGCGCTGCGGTGCCAAATCGTTGCAAAACGCAAATACACCATTACATTAGCCCTACTGCGTGATCGCGCCTCAAGGAGCTTTGAATTATGGAAAACTGGACCCGCGTAAGCCGCCTTCGCCCGTGGCATGCAATCATCGTCGAAGGAAGAGGTGTATCGCCAGCTTGGCCTGTTTGGTGACATCTTCCAGCGGGTGCGCGAAAGCTATGTCGACGAAATCGACGATGGCGAGCTGATCGAGGCTGCCATCACCGGCATGCTGACCTCGCTTGATCCGCACTCGACCTTCCTCGACACCGAGAATTTCTCCGAGATGCAGGAACAGACCAAGGGCCGGTTCGGCGGCCTTGGCGTCGAGATCACCATGGACCAGGGCATGGTCAAGGTTGTGTCGCCGATCGATGATACGCCGGCTGCCGGCGCCGGGCTCCAGCCCGAGGATTACCTGATCGCCGTCGATGACGTCTCGATCATCGGCATGCAGCTGTCCGAGGCTGTCGAGAAGCTCCGCGGCGAGGTCGGCTCGAAGGTCACCATCAAGGTCCAGCGCGGCCAGCTGGAGCCGTTCGACGTGACCATCATCCGCGATTTCATCAAGATTCGCTCTGTCCGGTCCGAGATTTTCGACGGCATCGGCTATGTGCGGCTGACCACATTCTCGGAACAGACAACACCGGGGCTGATTGAAGCTGTCGACGATTTTTTCCGCGAAGAGGGTGACGCGCTGAAGGGCGTGGTGCTCGACCTGCGCAACAACCCGGGCGGCCTCCTGACCGAGGCGATCTCGGTCTCCGACGCGTTTCTGGAAGAAGGCGAGATCGTATCCACCCGCGGCCGCGACGCCAGCGGCGGCTCGCATGTTTACGCCAAGCCCGGTGACATCGCCCGCGGCCTGCCCATGGTGGTGCTGATCAACAGCGGATCGGCCTCGGCGTCGGAAATTGTTGCCGGCGCGCTGAAGGACCACAAGCGGGCGATCATCCTTGGCACACGTTCCTTCGGCAAAGGCTCGGTCCAGTCGGTGATTCCGATCTCCAGCACCTCTGCCATCCGCCTGACAACGGCGCGCTATTACACGCCCTCGGGTGTGTCGATCCAGGCGCGCGGCATTATGCCGGATATCGAGGTCGAACTGGCGCGGATCGAGGCTGTCGAAGGCGGTATTGTGCGCGAGGAAGACCTTCGCGGCGCGCTTGACGGCAGCGAGGCGGCAGAAAATGACACTGACGAGACTGCTGCCGAGGATGCAGAAGAAGGTGCCGGTCCGGTCGACCAGTCGAAGATCGACTACCAGCTGGCTCGTGCGCTCGACCTGATTCGCGGTGTGTCTGTATTCGGTGCCCTGAAGCCTGCTTCATGAACGACATTCCCTACGCCGATCGTCCCTATCGCCCCTGTGTCGGCATCTTCCTGCTGAATGCCGACAACATGCTGTTTGCCGGCCGCCGGATCGACAACCGCGCCGAAGCCTGGCAGATGCCGCAGGGCGGGATTGATCATGGCGAAACGGTGATGGAAGCCTGCCTTCGGGAGATGGGCGAGGAAATCGGCACGCGGCAGGCCGAACTGCTGCAGGAGCATGACGAATGGCTCCACTATGACATTCCGCAGCCGCTTGCAGACAGGCTGTGGCACGGGCGGTATCGCGGCCAGAAGCAGCGCTGGGTGGCATTGCGCTACACCGGCACCGACGCCGATATCAATATCGAGACAGCGGAACCGGAATTCTGCGAATGGCGCTGGATCGCACCGCGCGAGCTTGTCGATCTCGCCGTCCCGTTCAAGCGCGATGTCTATCAGACGCTGATGGACAGCTTTTCGGGACTGATCGAGGGCTGATACCCGCCTGATCCGATGTCGGCCCAGTCCGATGCCGACAAAAAAGCCCGGCCTGAAGCCGGGCTTTTTGCATTCCGTTTCCGGATGACGTCTAGAGCGCGGCGAGCACCGCGTTGAGGAAATCCGCCTCGGCACCGGACGCCGCATCGGCGCGGGCCTTGATGGCATCGCGGTCGGCATTGTCCAGTTCCTCTGCACGCTCGGTCAGGATGGTCACGGCCTCGCCCGATACATCGGCGAGCCCGCCATCGATCATGATACGGCTGGCAACGCGGCCATTCTCGTGGACCTCGACAATGCCGCGGGTCAGGTCGGACAGCAGCGGCGCATGCCGTGGCAGGACACCGAACAGGCCTTCCGAACCCGGTGCGACAACCATCTGCACAGGCTTCTGGACCATGATGTTCGCCGGTGTGACCAGCTCGAGTTGCGTGGTTTCGGCCATCGCCTCAATACTCCCTTGCCGTCAGGGCGCCGCTCAGGCGGCGTCCTGCATCAGCTTCTTGCCCTTCTCGATGGCCTCTTCGATGGTGCCGACCATGTAGAAGGCGGCTTCCGGAAGATGGTCATACTCGCCCGAGATGATGCCGGCGAAACCGGCGATCGTGTCATCAAGGCTGACAAGCACGCCCGGCGAACCGGTGAACACCTCGGCAACATGGAACGGCTGCGAGAGGAAACGCTGGATCTTGCGGGCGCGTGCCACAGTCAGCTTGTCCTCTTCGGACAGTTCGTCCATGCCGAGAATGGCGATGATGTCCTGCAGCGACTTGTACTGCTGCAGCACTTCCTGAACGTTACGGGCGACTTCGTAGTGACGGTCGCCGACAATCCGCGGGTCGAGCATGCGCGACGAGGAGTCGAGCGGGTCAACAGCCGGGTAGATGCCGAGCTCGGCAATCTGGCGCGACAGAACCGTTGTCGCATCGAGGTGCGCGAACGAGGTGGCCGGTGCCGGGTCGGTCAGGTCGTCGGCCGGGACGTAAATGGCCTGGACCGAGGTGATCGAACCCTTGGTGGTGGTGGTGATCCGCTCCTGCAGGGCGCCCATGTCGGTGGCCAGCGTCGGCTGGTAACCCACCGCCGAAGGAATACGGCCGAGCAGCGCCGACACTTCCGAGCCGGCCTGGGTGAAGCGGAAGATGTTGTCGACGAAGAACAGGACGTCCTGGCCTTCCTCGTCACGGAAATATTCGGCAAGCGTCAGGCCGGTCAGGGCAACGCGCGAGCGTGCGCCCGGCGGCTCGTTCATCTGGCCGTAGACCAGCGCGGCCTTGGAGCCCTCGCCATCGGTCTTGATCACGCCGGATTCAACCATCTCGTGATACAGGTCGTTGCCCTCGCGGGTACGCTCGCCGACCCCGGCGAAGACCGAGTAGCCGCCATGCGCTTTCGCGACGTTGTTGATGAGCTCCATGATCAGGACGGTCTTGCCGACACCGGCGCCGCCGAACAGGCCGATCTTGCCGCCCTTGGCGTAAGGCGCGAGAAGGTCGACGACCTTGATGCCTGTCACCAGGATCTCGGCTTCTGTCGACTGGTCGACATATTCCGGTGCCGGGCGGTGGATCGGATATTGCTTGGCCGACTTGACCGGCTGGCCTTCGTCAACCGGCTCGCCGATGACGTTCAGGATGCGGCCAAGGGTCTCCGGTCCGACAGGAACGGTGATCGGGGCACCTGTGTCGGCGGCGTCCGCGCCGCGAACCAGACCTTCGGTCGAGTCCATGGCGATGGTCCGTACCGAGGACTCGCCAAGATGCTGGGCCACCTCGAGAACAAGGCGCTGGCCGTTATTGTCAACCTCGAGGGCGTTCTGAATGGCCGGAAGGTGGCCTTCGAACGCGACATCGACAACGGCGCCGATGACCTGACTGATTTTGCCGATATTGTTCGCCATTTTATCCTACTCCGCGTTTGAGTCTGGTTCCGGTTACACCGCTTCGGCGCCGGAGATAATTTCGATCAGTTCCTTGGTGATGGTCGCCTGGCGGGTCCGGTTATAGACCAGGGTCAGGCGTTCGATCAGGTCGCCCGCATTGCGGGTCGCGTTATCCATGGCGGTCATCCGCGCCGCCAGCTCGGCAGCCGATGATTCCAGCAGGGCGCTGTAGACCTGGGTTGAGATGTTGCGCGGCAGGACCGCGGCAAGAAGCTCTTCCTCGTCGGGCTCGTACTCATAGGAGACGCCGGCATCATCATCCTGCGTGTCCTCGCCGACTTCGGCGGGGATCAGGCGCTTCAGCGTGACTTCCTGCGAGATCGCCGACTTGAACTTGTTGAAGATCACGGTGCAGACATCGAACTCGCCGGCTTCGAAGCCGTTGCGGACTGTCTCGCCGATCGAGGCGGCATCGGCATATTCCACCGCAGTGCCCTGAATGCCCTCGAGGCTGTCGATATAGGAATCGCCCAGCTCGCGGCGAAGCGCGTCAGCCGACTTGCGCCCGACCATCAGCAGCTTGACCGTCTTGCCCTCGCCGCGAAGTCGCGCGACCTCGGTGCGGGTCTGGCGGTTGATGGCACCGTTGAAGCCGCCGCACAGGCCGCGGTCAGCGGAAACGACCACCAGAAGATGGGTGTTGTCCTTGCCGTTGCCGACGAGAAGCTGCGGCGCGGATATCGGATCGGCCTTGCTTGCAAGCGAATTGACGATCTGCTGCATGCGGTCGGCATAGGGACGCCCCTTTTCAGCGGAGTCCTGCGCGCGGCGCAGCTTGGCCGCCGCGACCATCTTCATGGCCGAGGTGATCTTCTGCGTCGACTTCACGCTGTTGATGCGTGTTTTTAGGTCCTTAAGCGATGGCATCCATCACACTCCCTTAACCGGCCTTCGGGCCGGCGCCTTCACAGCGCCCTGCCCGCCGGCCGTACATCCGGACAGGCCTCAGGCGAAGCTCTTGCTGTAGGCCTCGATGGCGGCCTTCAGCTTGCCTTCGGTTTCCTCGGACAGCTTCTGCTCGTCACGGATCGTGTCAAGAACGTCGGCCGATGCACCGCGAAGATGCTCGAGAAGTCCGGCTTCGAAGCGACCGATATCGGAAACAGCAACGCCGTCGAGATAACCGTTCACGCCCGCGAAGATCACGGCAACCTGCTCTTCAACCTTCATCGGGCTGTATTGCGGCTGCTTCAGAAGCTCGGTCAGGCGCGCGCCACGCTCGAGAAGGGCGCGGGTCGATGCGTCCATGTCCGAGGCGAACTGCGCGAAAGCGGCCATCTCGCGATACTGGGCAAGCTCCAGCTTCACCGAGCCGGCAACCTGCTTCATCGCCTTGATCTGGGCGGCCGAACCAACACGGCTGACCGACAGGCCGACATTCACCGCCGGGCGGATGCCCTTGTAGAACAGTTCGGTCTCGAGGAAGATCTGGCCGTCGGTGATCGAGATCACGTTGGTCGGGATATAGGCCGACACGTCACCGGCCTGGGTTTCGATGACCGGAAGGGCGGTCAGCGAACCGGAGCCGTTCTCGTCATTCATCTTCGCGGCGCGCTCGAGAAGGCGCGAGTGAAGATAGAAGACGTCACCCGGGTAGGCTTCACGGCCTGGCGGGCGACGGAGAAGAAGGCTCATCTGGCGGTAGGCGACGGCCTGCTTGGACAAGTCGTCATAAACAACCAGCGCATGCATGCCGTTGTCGCGGAAATACTCGCCCATCGCACAGGCGGTGTAGGGTGCGAGGAACTGCATCGGTGCCGGGTCCGAAGCGGTCGCGGCGACGACGATGGAATATTCCAGCGCGCCCTGCTCTTCCAGCGAGCGGACGATCTGGGCAACGGTGGAGCGCTTCTGGCCGACCGCGACATAGATGCAGAACAGCTTCTTGCTGTCGTCCTTGCCGGCAGCCGCGTTCACCGGCTTCTGGTTGATAAAGGCGTCGACGGCGATGGCCGTCTTGCCTGTCTGGCGGTCACCAATGATCAGCTCGCGCTGGCCACGGCCGATCGGGATCAGGCTGTCGATGGCCTTGAGGCCGGTCTGCATCGGCTCGTGAACCGACTTGCGCGGCATGATGCCGGGTGCCTTCACCTCGACGCGGCTGCGGGTCACATCCTCGAGCGGGCCCTTGCCGTCGATCGGGTTGCCGAGCGCGTCGACGACGCGGCCAAGCAGGCCCCGGCCGACGGGGGCATCAACAATAGAGGCTGTCCGGCGGACAACGTCGCCTTCCTTGATGGCGCGGTCATCGCCGAAGATCACGATACCGACATTGTCGCTTTCGAGGTTCAGGGCCATGCCCTTGACGCCACTCTCGAACTCGACCATCTCGCCGGCCTGCACCTCGTCAAGGCCGTGGACGCGCGCGATGCCGTCACCAACGGACAGGACGCGCCCGACCTCGGCCACTTCGGCATCGCTGCCGAAATTGGCGATCTGTTCCTTCAGGATTGCTGAGATTTCAGCCGCACGAATATCCATCACGCTATACCCTTCATAGCTGTTTCAAGCCGGTTAAGTTTGGTTTTGACCGACGTGTCAATCATCCGCGACCCGATGCGAACCACCAGGCCTCCGATCAGCGACGGATCCACATGCATGGAAAGCGAGAGCTTGTCGCTGCCGGCGAGTTTGGCCACCGCTGCCTCGACACGCGCGCGGCGCGCATCGTCAAGCTCGATGGCCGAGATCACCTCTGCCGACACCTGTCCGCGGCGGCGGGCATGTTCGGCCAGAAAGGCGTTAATAATACGTGTGAGGGCGTGAAGCCTGCCGTTGGAGGCGACTGTGCCCGCAAACCGGACGGTCAGCGCGTCGGCGCCGGCCTTTTCCAGAATGGCCGTGATGGCCTTTGTCTGATCGGTCCAGGAGATGGCCGGAGACCCGACGAGTGTCTTCATCTCGTCATTGCCGGAGACCAGCTCGGCGAGGCCGGTCATGTCGGCAACGACGGCATCGACCTTTCCAGCTTCCTCGGCCAGCGCGTACAGCGCACCAGCATAGCGACCTGCAAGACCCTTAGCGCTAGAACTCAACGACGTGTCCTCATCAAAAAGGAGAATGTTTCGACAAAACGCAGCTCCGTCTGCACCGAGGCGCACAGAGCATTTGCACCGGTGTGGGAGCTATCATACCCGTAGCCGAAAGGCAAGCGTGGAAGCCGTGTAAAATGCAGTTCGGCGATCCCCTGCCGGCCCCCTTTGCCAGCCACCGGATCAGACAAAGCTGTAGGGATCGATATCCCTCTGCAGGCGCACACCCGAAGGCAGCTTCACAGTGGCGAGCCAGCCTTGGATAACAGCCTGTATGTCCACAGTCTTCTCGACCTGAACCAGGGCCCGTCCGCGGTGCTTGCCGCGAAGAAAGCCGAGCGGCGCAACACTTGGTCCGTAAACCGATACACCTTGAAAATTTGGACGCGACGCGGCCAGCGCCTGCATCGCCGAGTGCAGACGCTGCGAGTCGTTCGCCGAAAGAACGATCGCCGCCAGCCTCGCAAAGAGCGGCATACCCGCAATCCGGCGGGATTCAGCCTCGGCCTTGAGAAATTTGTCGCGATCACCGGACAGCAGGGCCCTCATCACCGGTGTTTCCGTGTCGGTTGTCTGCAGCATCGCAAGGCCCGGCCGTTCGGCCCGGCCGGCACGGCCTGCGACCTGTGCCAGCATGGCAAAGGTCCGTTCGGCAGCGCGCAGGTCGCCGCCGGCGAGACCAAGGTCAGCATCGACAATCCCGACAAGCGTCAGGCCGGGAAAATGGTGCCCCTTTGCCACCATCTGCGTGCCGATGATGATATCGACCTCGCCATCGGTGACCGACCGGACAAAAGCCTCGGCACTGGCCGGTGTTGTCACGGTATCGCTCGAGAACACCGCGAACCTGGCTTCGGGAAAGCGGTTCAGCACTTCTTCGGCAAGCCGTTCCACCCCCGGCCGCATTCGGCACAATCGCGCTGCGGGCGCGCCTCATAGCCGCAATAATGGCATTTCAGCCGGCCGGCCAGCCGGTGTGTCACCATCCAGCTGTCGCAATTCGGGCAGGTGACCTTGTGGCCGCAACTGCCGCACAGCGTAAGCGGCGCATAGCCCCGGCGGTTCAGGAACAGCAGCGACTGCTCGCCGGCCTCCAGCCGCTCGTTGACGGCCTCGACCAGCGGCGGGGCAAGCCAGGTGCCACGCTCCGGAGGTGTGCGGCGCAAATCGACGGCGCGGATTTCCGGAAGCTGTGCCAGGCCGATCCGTTTCGGCAGCGCGATGCGGCGATATCGCGGCGGGTCCCCCGCCATGCCTGCATTCACCCAGCTTTCCAGCGACGGTGTCGCGGTGGCGAGAACCACCGGGCAGGATTCGAGCCGCGCCCGCAGCACCGCCATGTCACGGGCGTGATAGACCACCTGGTCTTCCTGCTTGTAGGCCTGCTCATGCTCTTCATCGACAACGATCAGCCCGAGCCTTGCAAAAGGCAGGAACAAGGCTGAGCGCGCGCCGACAACAACCTGCGCGGCGCCGGTATGGGCATGGCGCCAGGCACGGCGCTTCCGCGTCGGTGCGACATCCGAGTGCCATTCCACCGGCATCACGCCGAACCTGTCATGGAAGCGCTGTTTCCAGGCAGCCGACAGCGCGATTTCGGGGAGCAGGATCAGGACCTGCCGCCCGCCATCAAGGCAGCGCTGCACCGCATCGAAATAGACTTCGGTCTTTCCCGACCCGGTCACCCCGTCGAGAAGGAAGGAAGAGAACCCCTTGCCAAGACGCGCCGCGACCTCGGCTGCCGCGGCCTGCTGGTCCTCGGACAGGTCGGGACCGGCGCCGGCGCGGGCCGGCGGCGGGGGGGATTCATCACTGACAAGGACCGCCTCCAGCGAGCCTGCAGCCTCCATGCCGGTGACGACGCCGGCACTGACGCCAGCCTCGCGCTGGAGCTCTGCCGACGCCATCGCGCCTGCCACGCCGAGAATCTCCGCCACCCGCTGCCGCGCCGCGGTGAGCTTTTCGCCCTCGGGAAGATGCTCCGGACGGCGGAACAGCTTTCGCTGCGGAGGCGGCTGCAGGGCCTGCGGCTGGCTGAGCGCCATTTTCGCCACACTGCCGATCGGCGCCATCGTCCATGCCGCCACCCGTTCCAGGAAATCAACAAAGCGCGGTTCCAGCGGTGGCAGTGCGGGCACCTCGCAGACAGCCTTCAATGTCTCCGGCGGCACGTCCCCCTCGCCCGGTCCCAGAACGATGCCGTGAAGCTGGCGCGGCCCGAACGGTACGCCGACAATGGTGCCGCGCGGCAACGGGCCGTGACCTGCCGCATTGTAGTCAAAGGCGCGGTCGAGCGGCACTGCGACGGCGACCCGCACCGTCGTTACGGCTGTTTCGCTGTCGGTTGCAGGGTTCACGGTCTGTCTTGCTCCGCCGGTTGATCTGGCCGGCTCTCGGTTTTCGGGTGTCCGGCAAGTGGATTTGCCTACAGGTGGATTTGCCGGGCGGCTTGCGATACACTCCGCGCACCGGCACCGCCGCCACCAACCTACACCTTCAGAGCAGGTTTCCCGACATGAAAATTTTCCTCGACAGCGCCGACATCAATGAAATCAAGACCTATATCGACACCGGTTTCGTCGATGGCGTGACCACCAACCCGTCGCTGATCGCCAAGTCCGGCCGCAATATTCTCGAGGCGATTTCCGAAATCTGCTCGCTTGTCGATGGTCCGGTCAGCGCCGAGGTGGCGGCCACAGATTACGAGACGATGATTGCCGAAGGCCGCAAGCTCGCCAAACTTGCCGACAATGTGACGGTGAAGGTGCCGCTGACCGAGGACGGGCTCCGCACCTGCCGCACGCTGAGTGACGAGGGCACCGACGTCAATGTCACCCTGTGCTTCACCGCGGGCCAGGCGCTCCTGGCGGCCAAGGCCGGCGCCACCTTCATCTCGCCTTTTGTCGGACGCCTCGATGATATCGGCCAGGACGGCATGGGGCTTATCGAGGAAATCGTCACCATCTACGACCAGTACGGGTTCGATACCGAGGTCCTTGTGGCCTCGGTCCGCAGCACCCAGCATGTGGTGGACGCCGCCACGATGGGCGCCGACGTCGTCACCCTGCCGCCGAAAATCCTCGGCGCGCTCTACAAGCATCCGCTGACCGACAAGGGCCTTGCCGCCTTCATTTCCGACTGGGAAGGCACCGGCCAGTCGATCCTCTAGACGGATGGGGGCCGCCGGCAATCGCACAGCCTGGCTTGCCTGGCTGGAGAGTGAGCGCCGATACGGTGCCAACACCCTTGCTGCCTATGAATCCGATCTCGACGACTATCTCGGCTATGCCGGCGGTGACGCCGGCAGCGCACCCCCTGACAGGCGGCGCTTTCGCGGCTGGCTGGCCGACATGGCCGGGCGTGGCCTTGCCCGTACCACCGTGGCGCGCCGGGTCTCGGCGCTGAGGAGCTTTTATCGCTTTTGCGGACGCACCGGCCGGATCGACATCAATGACCTGTCATGGCTTCGCGCGCCGCGTCCGCCAAAATCGGTTCCCAAGCCGGTCTCGGAGGAGGACGCGCGCGCGCTTCTTGCCGCGATCTTCAGGCGGCGCGGCGACGACTGGGCCAAGCAGCGCGATTTTGCCTTGCTGATGATGCTCTATGGCAGCGGTTTGCGCATTTCCGAGGCGCTCGACCTGACAAGGCGGGATGTGCCCCTTGGTGACTGGCTGCGGATCACCGGCAAGGGCGGCAAGATTCGCGAGGTGCCGGTGCTGCCGGCCATTGGCGAGGCGGTGGCCGCCTATGTCGGGGCCTGCCCGTTCGATGGCGGGCCTGACGCGCCGCTCTTCGTCAGTGCCCGCGGCAACGCCTTCGGCGCACGGGCGGCGCAAAGGCTGGTGGAATCACTGCGGCTCGAACTCAGCCTTCCGGCGCATGTCACACCGCATGCGCTTCGCCACGCCTTTGCCACGCATCTTCTTGGAAACGGAGCCGATCTTCGTGCCATTCAGGAACTGCTTGGCCATGCCAGCCTGTCGACGACACAGCGCTACACCAATGTGGACGAGGCGCATCTGCTGCGCCTTCATCGCGAGACTCATCCCCGCTCCGGATAGGCTTGCCTGCCTGCAAGGCGGGGTGGCTACATATGAATGGCGCGGCCGTCGACGGCGAGCGCGGCTTCTTTCACCGCCTCGTTCAGGGTTGGATGGCCATGGCAGGTGCGGGCGATATCCTCTGAGGACGCGCCGAAAGCCATTGCCGTGGCGCATTCATGGATGATCGTGCCGGCCTCATGACCGATGATATGCACGCCGAGAACACGGTCGGTCCCGGCGTCGGCCAGGATTTTCACGAAACCGTCGGGATGACCCTGGGCACGGGCGCGGCTGTTTGCCGAAAACGGGAAACTGCCCTTCTTGTACTCGATGCCGGCTTCCTTCAGCGCTTCCTCGCTCTTGCCGAGGGTGGCCACTTCCGGCGCGGTATAGACGATCCCCGGCACCAGGTCGTAATCGACATGGCCGGCATGGCCCGCCATCATCTCGACTGCGGCAACACCGTCCTCCTCGGCCTTGTGGGCCAGCATCGGGCCGTCGATCACGTCACCGATGGCATAGACATCCTCGACCGATGTCTCGAAGCGCGCATCGACCTTGATGCGGCCGCGTTCGGTCAAAGCGATGCCGGCCTCTTCCAGCCCCAGCCCGTCGGTTGCCGGATGACGGCCGACGGCGACAAGCGCCACATCGGCCTTGATCGTCTCGGCATCGCCGCCACCGGCAGGCTCGACTGTCAGGCTGACGCCCGTCTTGGTTGCCTTGGCCGATTTCACCGCCGTCCTCAGGCGGAAGCGAAGCCCCTGCTTCTTCGCCATCGCGGTGAATTTCTTGGCGATCTCGTCATCCATGCCGGGCAGAATCCGCGGCAGAAACTCGATCACCTCGACCTCGGCGCCAAGCCGCGCCCAGACCGTGCCGAGCTCGAGCCCGATATAGCCGGCGCCGATAACGATCAGCTTCTTCGGCACTTTCGGAAGCGCCAGCGCACCGGTGGAGCTGACGATCCGGGTCTCGTCGATCTCGATCCCGGGAAGGCTCGATGCGTGGCTTCCTGTTGCGATCAGGATCCGCTCGGCCTCGTAGCTTCCGGCATCCGCACCGTCGGTCACCGTCACCTTGCCGGCACCGTCGATACGGGCGGCGCCCTGCAGGCGCGTCACCTTGTTCTTCTTGAAAAGGAAATCGATGCCTGTTGTCAGGCTGTCGACGATCTTGTCCTTGCCCCGCATCATCTTCGGCAGGTCGAGCTTGACGCTGCCAAGTTCGATTCCCAGCTCGCCAAGGCCGCCGCCGGCCGCATCGGCATAATGCTCCGACGCGTTCAGCAGCGCTTTCGACGGGATGCATCCCACATTCAGGCAGGTGCCGCCGAGGGTCGTGCGTTTTTCAACGCAGGCCACGCTCATGCCGAGCTGTGCGGCGCGGATGGCGGCAACGTAGCCGCCAGGGCCTGCGCCAATCACGATCAGGTCGAATCTGGTCTCGCTCATCTGGGTCCCCCGGGTGGAATGCGGCACGCCTCGTTGTCAAACGGCCGGCGCGCTGGCCGTTCACAATGAATCAGACGCCAAGAACGATCCGCCGCGGATCCTCGACAAGTTCCTTGATGCGGGCAAGGAAGGAGACCGCCTCTCGTCCGTCGATGATCCGGTGGTCATAGGAAAGCGCCAGATACATCATCGGGCGAATCACGATGGCGTCATCGACCACGACAGGGCGTTTCTCGATCTTGTGCATGCCGAGAATGCCACTCTGCGGCCGGCGTGATCTTGCCGTTGCGGGCGCGGTCGCCGAAATCGGCGATGCGGGTCTCGATTTCGGCAAGGCCGAGGCCGCCGGCGTCACGCACCACCGGAACGACGAGTCCCTGCGGCGTGCCGACGGCAACCCCGATATTATAGTAGTTCTTGTAGATGATGTCGGTGCCGTCGATTTCGGCGTTCACCGCTGGAAATTCCTGAAGCGCCTTGATCGAGGCCAGCACGAACATGCCCATGAAGCCGAGACGGGTGCCGTAGGCGGCCTCGAATTCCTGCCGGTAGGTACTGCGGAGCGCCATCAGCGCGGTCATGTCGACCTCGTTGAAGGTGGTCAGCATCGCCGCCGTGTTCTGCGCCGCCTTCAGGCGCGAGGCGATGACCTGGCGCAGCTTCGACATCGGCACGCGTTCCTCGCGGGCGGCGTCTTCGGGGCGCGGCTGCTGGCGCGGCATCTGCTGGGCCGGCGCGGCTGCCGGGGCCGACGCGGCCGGCGCGCCCTTCATATGGGCCAGAACATCCGCCTTGGTCAGCCGGCCATCAACGCCGGTGCCCCTGATGGCCGCCGGGTTCAGATTGTTTTCCTCGACAAGCCGGCGCACGGCAGGCGACAGCGGCATGCCCGCAGCAGCGGATGCCGCCGCTGGAGCGGCCGGGACAGGTGCCGGTGTGGCCGGGGCAGGTGAGGCCGGCGCAGATTTTGCCGGCGCAGGTTTTGCCGCCTCGTCTCCTCGCGTGCTGGGCAGGTCCTGTCCGCCCGTATCATCCATGCGTGCGGCCACAGCGGCCGCTTCGCCTCAGTCTTTCTTCGCCTTCAGGCCCAGCGCCTCGTTCACGAGAGCCGCCTGTTCGCGGTTGTGCCGCGACAGGGACCCGGTGGCAGGCGATGCCGCCGCGGCGCGGCCTGCATAGGCAAGCCGTTCCTGTTTGCAACCAGCCTCTGCCATCGCGTCTTCGATGAAATCGCGGACAAAGGTCCAGCTTCCCATGTTCTTCGGCTCTTCCTGGCACCAGACGAGGCTTGCTTTCGGCGTCATCGCCAGCACCTCGGTCAGGGCCTTCGACGGGAACGGGTAAAGCTGCTCGACACGGATGATCTCGGTGTCCCACATCTCGGCAGCATCGCGCGCCGCGGCGAGATCGTAATAGACCTTGCCGCTGCACATCACCAGCCGCTTTGCCTTGCCCGATTTCACCCTGGTATCGCGCTCGTCGAGAACACGGTGGAAGGTGGTGCCAGGACCCATATCCTCGAGCTGCGAGACACAGGCCTTGTGGCGCAGCAGGGACTTCGGCGTCATGATCACAAGCGGCTTGCGGAAATCGCGGCGCAGCTGGCGGCGCAGCACATGGAAGTAGTTGGCCGGCGTGCTGCAGTTCACAACCTGCATATTGTCCTCGGCGCACAGCTGCAGGTAACGCTCGAGGCGTGCCGAGCTGTGCTCGGGTCCCTGGCCCTCATAGCCGTGCGGCAGCAGCAGGACCAGCGCGTTCATGCGGAGCCATTTCGACTCGCCGGAGGAGATGAACTGGTCGATCACCACCTGCGCGCCGTTGGCAAAATCGCCGAACTGCGCTTCCCACATGACCAGTGCGTTCGGCTCGGCCTGCGAGAAACCATATTCGAACCCCATCACCGATGCTTCGGACAGCGGCGAGTCGATCACCTCAAACATCGCCTGGCCTTCGGACAGGTGCGACAGCGGCGCATAGCGCTCTTCAGTCGCCTGATCCACCAGCACGGCATGGCGCTGGCTGAAGGTGCCGCGGCAGCTGTCCTGGCCGGACAGGCGCACCGGATCACCCTCGAGAAGCAGCGCGCCGAAGGCGAGATGCTCGGCCGTCGCCCAGTCGATGCCGTCACCTTCGCGAATGCGCGCGGCGCGCGTCTCGACGATACGGGTCAGCTTCGGGTTCAGGGTCATATGCTCCGGTACCGTCGTCATGGTCTCGCCGATCTTGCGAAGCGTCTCGAGCTCGACAGCCGTGTCGCCGCGCCGCTCGATGCCGTGCGCGGTACGCATGCCGGACCAGCTTCCCTCGAGCCAGTCGGCCTTGTTCGGGCGGTAGTTCGTTCCGGCCTCGAATTCGGTGTCGAGATAGGCAATGCGGTCATCGACGACCTGCCTTGTTTCCTCGGGCGTCATGATGCCTTCGGCGACCAGCTTCTCGGCATAGATCGAACTGGTTGTCGGATGCTCGCTGATGGTCTTGTACATCAGCGGCTGGGTGAACATCGGCTCGTCGCCTTCATTATGGCCGAACCGGCGATAGCAGAAGACATCAAGCACAACATCGGTGCCAAAGGCCTGGCGGAACTCGATGGCGATCCGCGCCGCATGGACGACCGCCTCGGGGTCGTCGCCATTCACATGAAAGATCGGCGCCATCACCATCTTCGCGACATCGGTCGGATAGGGCGAGGAACGCGAATAATGCGGGCTCGTGGTAAAGCCGATCTGGTTGTTGTGGATGATATGAATCGTGCCGCCGGTGCGGTAGCCGCGAAGCGCCGAAAAGGCAAAGGTCTCGGCAACAACGCCCTGTCCGGCGAAGGCGGCATCGCCATGCAGCAGGATTCCCACGACTTCCTTGCGCTCGGTATCCCGGCGCTGTTCCTGCTTGGCCCGTACCCGGCCGACCACGACCGGATCGACGATTTCAAGATGCGACGGGTTCGGCGCAAGGCTGAGATGAACGGTCTTGCCGTCGAACTCGCGGTCCGAAGATGCGCCCATGTGATATTTCACATCGCCCGATCCACCGGCATCCTCGGGGTTTGCCGGGTTGCCCAGAAACTCGGAGATGATCGCGCGGAACGGCTTGCCGAAGACATTATGCAGGATGTTCAGACGGCCGCGATGCGCCATGCCGACCACAATCTCGCCGACGCCGAGCTGCGTGCCGCGCTTCAGGATCTGCTCCAGCGCCGGGATCATCGCCTCGCCGCCATCGACTCCGAACCGCTTGGTGCCGGTATATTTCTTGTGAAGGTACTTTTCGAACTGCTCGGCATCCACAAGGCGCTCATAGATCGCCTTCTTGCCACGCTTGGTGAAGTCGGTGCGGTTGCCGATGGCCTCGATACGCTCCTGAATCCACGCCTTCTGCGCCGGGTCCTGCACATGCATGAACTCGACGCCGATGGTGCTGCAATAGGTTTTGCGGAGCGTCTCGACAATCTCGCGCAGGGTCGCCGTCTCGAGACCGAGAACATAATTGATGAAGATCGGGCGATCCCAGTCGGCGTCGGTGAAGCCATAGGTCGCCGGATCAAGCTCGGGATGAAGCGGCTTGGTTTCCAGCGACAGCGGATCGAGATCGGCCAGAAGATGCCCGCGGATCCGGTAGGCGCGTATCAGCATCACCGCGCGGAGCGAGTCCAGTGTCGCGGCACGCATGTCACCGGCGTTCATATGCCGCCCGGCGGCATGGCCGGCAGCCACGGCATTCACCGAATCGGCCGGGTCGGTCGCCCCGACGATGCGGCTGCCGTTGCGGGCCCAGCTGGGACCCTGCTCGATTTCGGCGCTGCTGTCCCCAAGCGCGTTGAGACGCTCGAAATAAGCGGCCCAGCGGCTGTCGACGGCCGAGGGATCACGCCGCCACGCCGCGTTCATCTCGGCTATGAAGGTGGCATTCGCCGCCGACAGGAAGGTCAGATCAAACTCGTCCGGCTGCCCGGGTTGGCCCGGCACCTGAGCCGCGTCATCCATGAGAAAAGCACCTGTTCATTTTGACACCGTCCATCAGTGTATGCGCTGCTGGCGCAGATTCAAGCCACCAGCGCGTTAACCGGCGCGGGCGATGGCCCGCGTGACCGCATTTCCAATATCGGCAGGCGACTCGGCCATTTCGTAGCCGGCAGCCTGCATGGCCCCGATCTTGTCGGATGCGGCACCGCTTCCGCCGCTGACGATGGCGCCGGCATGGCCCATGCGGCGGCCCGGAGGCGCCGTCAGGCCGGCGATGAAACCGGCAATCGGCTTCTTCGAGGGATGCGCGGCGTAGAAGGCTGCCGCCTCTTCCTCGGCCGACCCACCGATCTCGCCAATCATCACGATGGCTTCGGTCTGGTCGTCATTGAGGAACAGGTCGAGACAATCGATGAAGTTGGTGCCGTTGACCGGGTCGCCGCCGATGCCGATGCAGGTCGACTGGCCGAGGCCGACGGCCGAGGTCTGTGCCACGGCCTCGTAGGTCAATGTTCCGGACCGCGACACGATGCCGACCTTGCCCGGCGTGTGGATATGACCCGGCATGATGCCGATCTTGCATTCGCCCGGGGTGATGATGCCGGGGCAGTTGGGGCCGATCAGCCGGCTGTTGCTGTTATCCAGTGCGCGCTTCACCCGCACCATGTCGAGCACCGGAATGCCCTCGGTGATGCAGATGACGAGCGGCATGCCGGCATCGATGGCCTCGAGGATGGAATCCGCTGCGAACGGCGGCGGCACATAGATCACCGAAGCGTTTGCGCCGGTTTCGGCCATCGCGTCGGCGACCGAGTTGAACACCGGCAGACCGAGATGCGCCTGCCCGCCCTTGCCCGGCGTGACACCGCCGACCATGTTGGTGCCGTAATCGATGGCCTGTTCGGAATGGAAGGTGCCCTGCGAGCCGGTAAAGCCCTGGCAGATGACCCTGGTCTGGCTGTTCACGAGTACTGACATGACATATTCCCCCGTCAGGCTGTCGCGGCGACGATTTTCGCCGCGGCGTCGGCCAGATTGTCTGCCGCAATGATGTCGAGACCGCTCTCGGCCATGATGCGCTTGCCCTCTTCGACATTGGTGCCCTCGAGCCGCACGACCAGCGGCTTGTCGAGCCCAAGGCTGCGGGCCGCGCTGACAACGCCCTCGGCGATGATGTCACAGCGCATGATGCCGCCGAAGATGTTGACAAGAATGCCCTTCACATTCTCGTCGGAGAGAATGATCTTGAAGGCTTCGGTGACACGCTCGGCGGTGGCGCTGCCACCGACATCGAGGAAGTTCGCCGGAGAGCCGCCCTGCAGCTGGATGATGTCCATGGTCGCCATGGCGAGGCCGGCGCCGTTCACCATGCAGCCGATATTGCCGTCGAGCTTGATGTAGTTGAGCTCGAATTCGCTGGCGCGCACTTCGGCCGGGTCTTCCTCGGCAAGGTCGCGAAGCGCCAGCACATCGGGATGACGGTAGAGCGCGTTGTCATCGAAGCTCATCTTCGCATCGAGCGCCAGGAGATCGCCGCTTCCGGTCACAACGAGCGGGTTGATCTCCAGAAGGCTCGCATCCAGCTCGTTGAAGGCGCGGTACAAACCGCCGAGGAAGCCCGGAAGCTGCTTCGCCGTGTCCTTCGACAGGCCGAGCACGCCGGCGATGCGGCGGATATGATGGGGCTGCAGGCCGGTAGCCGGATCGATGCCGAGGGACAGGATTTTCTCGGGGTTCGTTTCGGCGACCTCCTCGATATCCATGCCGCCTTCGCTGGAGGCGATGATTGTCACCCGGCTGGTGCCGCGATCGACCAGGATCGACAGATACAGCTCGTCGCCGATGTCGCAGCCTTCCTCGATATAGAGGCGCTGGACCTCTCGGCCCTGAGGGCCGGTCTGATGCGTGACCAGAGTCTTGCCCAGAAGCTCGCTCGCCACCTCGCGGACCTCTTCGACAGATTTGACAACCTTGACGCCGCCCGCCTTGCCGCGTCCGCCAGCATGAATCTGCGCCTTGACCACATGCACCAGACCACCAAGATCGGTGGCAGCAGCGACGGCTTCGTCAACCGTGAAGGCTGCTGTGCCGCGCGGCACAGCGACGCCGAAGCCGGCCAGCAGGCCCTTGGCCTGATGTTCATGGATATTCATGTAACCCCCCACTGGCGGGCCGCAGCCCGCGCTCTACTCTACTCCAGAGACTCAACAACCTCGTTCAACGCACGAACGGCGGCAACCGAATGGTCGAACATCGCCTTCTCGTCCTCGTTCAGCGCGATCTCGACGACACGCTCGACGCCGCCGGCGCCAAGGACGACCGGCACGCCGACATAAAGCCCGTCCAGCCCGTAGGCGCCGTCCACATAGGCGGCGCAAGGCAGGACGCGCTTCTTGTCATGGATATAGGCCTCGGCCATCTCGATCGCCGAGGATGCCGGCGCATAGAAAGCCGACCCTGTCTTCAGCAGGCCGACGATCTCGGCGCCGCCGTCACGGGTGCGCTGCACGATCTCGGCGATTTTCGCCTCGGTGGACCATCCCATTTCAATCAGGTCCGGAACCGGAATGCCGGCAACCGTGGAATAGCGGACGAGCGGAACCATGGTGTCGCCATGGCCGCCAAGGACAAAGGCGGTGACGTCTTCGACCGACACCTTGAATTCCTCGGCAAGGAAATAGCGGAAACGCGCCGAATCCAGAACACCTGCCATGCCGACGACACGCGCGGTCGGCAGGCCGGACGCCTGTTGCAGGATGCCGACCATGACATCGAGCGGGTTGGTGATGCAGATCACGAAGGCGTCCGGGCAGTTGTCGCGGATTCCCGCGCCAACCTGCTGCATGACCTTGGTGTTGATGCCGATCAGGTCGTCGCGGCTCATTCCGGGCTTGCGGGCGACACCGGCGGTCACGATGACGACATCGCTTCCGGCAAGCGCCTCATAGCCGTTCGAGCCCTCCATGACGGCATCGAAACCCTCGATCGGGCTGGCTTGCGCGATGTCGAGCGCCTTGCCCTGGGGAATGCCTTCGGCAATGTCGAAGAGTGTGACGTCACCGAGTTGCTTGAGGCCGGCGAGGAGCGCCAGGGTGCCCCCGATATTGCCGGCACCGACGAGAGAGATCTTGTTGCGGGCCATGGGTTGTATTCCTGAAAAACGGGACCTGTTCCGTTCATGGCGACGCCGTCAGCAGGCACCGCTGAACGTTGCCGTGGGTGTAGCCGAAACTCTGTGGTCAAACAAGAAGAATTGGTGTCGAATTCGAAACAGGCAGGGGTTATTCGTCAATTGGCCGCCCCGCAGCCGTGCGGCGGGTCATTTCACCAAGCCGCGAGCGTGTCCGGTCGAATTCAAAGGCGAACTGGTGCCCGTCATAAAGGCCGCCAATCTCGTCCGCCGCCGAGGCGATCAGGAAGCGCTGCCGGTCATAAAGCGCATCGACAAGCCACATGAATCTTCGGGCTGCCGGCTCGTTGGCGTCGCTCAGCCGCGGGATGCCGGCCAGTACCAGCCCGGCGAACCGTCCGGCGATGGCAAGATAGTCGCGCGCCGCCAGCGGCGCCTCGCACAGAGATGCGAAATCGGTGCGCGCCACATCGCCGGCCACCTTGTCGAAGACGATTTCACGGCCTGCAACACGGACAATGTCGGTTCCGACCGGCACCGTTCCGGCAAGCCTGGCAAAGGCCGATTCAAGGGCCGCCAGCGCAACCTCGTCATCGGGCGTGTACCAGGCCGGAATCTGCGCCAGAACACTGGCACGCCAGTCCTGCCCGGCGGCGATTTCGATCATTTTGCACTTTGTTTTCAGCAGCGCGATGAAAGGCAGGAACCGGTCGCGATGCAGACCGTTCTTGTAGAGCTCGTCAGCATGCCGGTTGGATGTGGCGACAAGGGTCACGCCGCGGTCGAACAGCGCCGTGAACAGGCGCGCCAGGATCATCGCATCGGCGATATCACGGACCTCCATTTCATCGAAACACATGACCCGCCCCCGCGCCGCCAGCGCATCGGCAGCGGTGATGATCGGATCGGCTGCCCCGGCCTCTCGCGCCGCATGCACCTCGTCCTGCGCCAGAACCATGAAATCATGGAAATGCAGGCGGAATGGCGTGATGCCGGTTACGGCGGCGGCCAGCGCATCATGGAACATGTCCATCAGCATCGTCTTGCCGCGCCCGACGCCGCCATGGATATAGAGGCCACGCGGCTGCACCGCCCGGCGCAGCGGCAGCCAGCGTCGGCGCGTGCCGGCGGCAAGCTCGTCAATCAGGCTGTCAAGGGCGAGGACGACGGCGCGCTGCCCGTCATCCGGCGACAGCTCGCCGGCGGCGATGCGCGATGCCATGGCCGAGACAACGGGACCCGCCGGCCCTGTTCCGCCGCGGGCGTCGTCTTTGTCGTTATCTTTTTGTCCGGTGTCCGGCATGGTCCCGTCCGGCGTGGTGACAGGCAGGCATAGCCCTAGCGGCTGGCAATCTCGCTCTTGATGCCGGCGATGGCCTTGCCGGGGTTCAGCCCCTTCGGACAGGTCTTCGCACAGTTCATGATGGTGTGGCAACGATACAGCGCAAAGCTGTCATCAAGCGCGTCGAGCCGCTCGTCGGTGCTGTCGTCACGGCTGTCGGCAACCCAGCGATAGGCCTGCAGCAGCACTGCCGGACCCAGATATTCATCGCTGTTCCACCAGTAGCTCGGGCATGCCGTCGAGCAGCTGAAGCACAGCACGCATTCCCACAATCCGTCGAGCTTCTCGCGCTCTTCAGGCGACTGCCGGCGCTCTTCGCCCTCGGGCGCGTCCTTGTCAGACTTCAGCCAGGGTTCGATCGAGGCCAGCTGGCGATAGGCGTTGCTCAGATCGGGAACGAGATCCTTGACCACCGGCATGTGCGGCAGCGGGAAGATCTTCACCTCGCCTTTGACCTCGTCGATGCTTTTCAGGCAGGCCAGCGTGTTGGTGCCGTCGATGTTCATCGAGCAGGAGCCGCAGATGCCTTCGCGGCAGGAGCGGCGGAAGGTCAGGCTGCTGTCCTGTTCGCTCTTGATCTTGATCAGCGCGTCCAGAACCATCGGCCCGCAATCGTCGAGATCGACCTCGAACTTGTCGAGCCGCGGGTTCTCGTCATCGTCGGGCGACCAGCGATAGATCTGGAACACGCGAACGTTTGACGAGCCTTCCGGCGCCTTGTGATAGGCGCCCGAAGACATTTTCGAATTCGCAGGCAGGGTAAATTCCGCCATCGCCAAGTTCCCCCAGTGACTTATCTGTCAGTGACGTATCTGTCAGGCCTCAGTAGACGCGCGGTGCCGGCGGGATCGGCGCCACGTCGTTGCTGAGCGTGTTCATCACCACACCACGATAGTCGAGGCGTGACTTGTTGTTTTCGTCGAGCCACATGACGGTGTGCTTCATCCAGTTCTCGTCATCGCGCTCGGGCCAGTCCTCATGCGCGTGGGCGCCGCGCGATTCCTCGCGCTGGTCGGCGGACCGGATGGTGACGAGCGCCTGGCCCATCAGGTTCTCGAGCTCAAGCGATTCGACAAGGTCGGTGTTCCAGATCAGCGACTGGTCCTTCACCCCGATATGGCCCATCTTCGCGGCAATCTTGTCCATGCTGGCGACGCCGTCCGACAGGCTGTCCGTCGAGCGGAAGACGGCGGCATGACGCTGCATCGCCTGCTGCATCTCGAGGCGGATTTCGGCAGCGCCGACATCACCTTTGGCATGGCGCATCCGGTCGAACCTGTCGAGCGCCTTTTCCGTGGCTTCCTGCGGCGCGCTGCGCGCGGTCCCGCCAGCGGTACAGGTCTCGGCGGCACGGTGCGCGGCGGCACGGCCGAACACCACGATGTCGAGAAGCGAGTTCGTGCCAAGCCGGTTGGCGCCATGAACCGACACGCAGGCCGCCTCGCCGATGGCCATCAGGCCCGGCACGGTCGCGCTGTCGTCTCCGTTCGCGGCCGAAATCACCTCGCCGTGATAGTTCGTCGGAATGCCGCCCATATTGTAATGCACGGTCGGCAGCACCGGGATCGGCTCGCGGGGCGGCCTTCATTGATCTCGATCGTCATGGCGCGGCTGACAACATCGCGGCTTGCGAGATCCTTGGCTGTCGGCGCGAACCGCTCCATGAAACGCTCGCCCTCTGAATTCGTCAGGTAGCCGCCCTCGCCACGCGCGCCTTCGGTGATCAGGACGCCGGCGCCGTAAACGCCTGTCGGATGGAACTGCACGAACTCCATGTCCTGGAGCGGCAGTCCGGCGCGAAGCGCCATCGCATTGCCGTCGCCGGTACAGGTATGCGCCGAGGTGCAGGAGAAATAGACCCGGCCGTAACCGCCGGTCGCCAGAACGGTCTGCTGGCCCCAGAAACGGTGCAGCGTGCCGTCTTCCATGCACAGCGCGATGATGCCGGCACATTCGCCGTCCTCGTTCATCAGCAGGTCGAGCGCGAAATACTCGATATGGAAATGCGCCTTGTGCTTCAGGCACTGCTGGTAAAGCGTGTGGAGAATGGCGTGCCCGGTGCGGTCGGCAGCGGCGCAGGCGCGGCGCGCCATCGACTTGCCATAGTCGAGCGTATGACCACCGAACGGGCGCTGGTAGATCTTGCCTTCCTCGGTCCGCGAGAAGGGAACGCCGTAATTCTCGAGCTCGATCACCGAAGGAATGGCGTTGCGGCACATATATTCGATCGCGTCCTGGTCGCCGAGCCAGTCGGACCCCTTGACCGTGTCGTACATGTGGTACTGCCAGTTGTCGCCCTCGCCCATATTGTTGAGCGCGGCGCCAATGCCGCCCTGCGCGGCAACCGTGTGCGACCGGGTCGGGAAGACCTTGGTGATACAGGCGGTGTTCAGGCCTGCCGCCGCCATGCCGAGTGTCGCGCGAAGACCGGCGCCGCCGGCGCCAACGACGACAACGTCGTAATGGTGATCTGTAATCTCGTAAGCCGACATGCGCCCGCCCTTCTATATCCCTGTCCGGACCAGCGGCACGCCTAGAGCGCGATCCGCGAGACGGCCCACAATGTGGCCAGTCCGATGATTGCCATTGCCGCCCGCATGGCCATGAGTGCCATCTGGCGGCCGCCCTTGATGGTGATATAATCCTCGATCACCACCTGCAGGCCGAGAGTTCCGTGCCAGAGCCCGACCGTCACGAGCACCGCCAGCGCCAGAGCGTTGGCGGGATGGCCGACAAGCGCCGTCGCCCCGTCGTGATCAAGCCCGCCAAGACTGGCCAGCAGCACGGTGAAATAGGTCATCAAGGCGAGCACGAGAACCGCGCTGTAACGCTGCCAGCGCCAGTGCGAGACACCGGAATGCCGCCGCCTGTGCCCGATACCCGCAGGATATTCCGCCATCGCGCCGCCCTCTACATCCATACGGCGGCCCACAGGCCTGCCGTCAGAACCATCGTCAGGAACAGCACGATATGGCCATTCCTGTAGACTTCGGGGATCGTCAGCCCATAGCCCAGATCCCATGCCAAATGCCTGATTCCATTCAACGCATGATAGATCAGCGCGGCCGAATACCCGAATAGGACAAATTGCCCCAAAGGATGCGCCAGCAGTCCGGATACCATTTCATAGCTTTCGGCGCTGTGCGCCAGCGCGACGAGCCAGGCGGCCAGAAGGACCGTTCCTGTCGTCAGCACGATACCGGACGCGCGATGTGCGATCGACATCATTGAAGTAAGCTGCGGCCGATACACCTGAAGGTGGGGCGACAGCGGACGTGTCCTCGCCATGAGGGCTTCCTTTTTTGCAGGTTGGCACCTGACCGGAATTTATGGTGAAAGACGGATATTAGTCAATGTGAAAGCAGGGAACTTCGCATGGTCTGCGCCGGTTACAGCAGATTTCATTTGCCTCGTTCCCTGATTCCGGTGACAACTCGGCAATGATGAAACAGGTTCTTTCCATCCAGTCATCGGTCGCCGCCGGCTTTGTCGGCAACACCGTCGCAGGACCGGTGCTGACCGCGCTCGGGCAGCATCCGATGCTGGTCGATACGGTGATGCTCGCGGCCCATCCCGGATACGGGAAACGCGCCGGTGGCGCGGTTCCGGACGATATTCTGGCCGCTGTCCTTGACGGCATCCTGAGCCTCACCGACACATCCGGCATCAACATTGTCACCAGCGGCTATCTGGGCAGCGCCGCCCAGGTGGCCGGAATCGCGGCGTTTGTCGATGGCTGGCGCGATGCCGCCGGCGGGACCTATATCCTCGATCCGGTTCTGGGTGACGGCGGGCGGCTTTATGTCGCGCAGGAGATCGCCGACGCGATGATGGCCGAACTGCTGCCGCGGGCCGATATCATCACGCCGAATCACTACGAACTGTCCTGGTTGGCGGGCCGCGATGTCGGTGGGCAGGACGACAGCGCCCGTGCCGCCGGTGACCTTATCGACCGCTATGGCCTGAAGGCTGTCGTCACC
>LUMI01000066.1_pt1 | contig 31520 bp, 33 predicted proteins | sample 729681 | NCBI WGS metagenome assembly LUMI01 (sample SAMN03860267, study PRJNA289734) | marine metagenome | biome: seawater column; feature: ocean; material: water; isolation source: Red Sea water column Station 34 - depth 10m | place: Saudi Arabia: Red Sea | collected 2011-10-15 | depth 10 m
TTCAATTGCAGCTGGATAAAGTTTATGTTCGATCTTTAAAACTTTTTTAGCTAAAGTTTTTTCTGTATCAGATTTCAAAATTCTAACTTTTTTTTGTAATATTATTTTTCCAGAATCTAATTTAGGAGTTACGAAGTGCACCGTAGCCCCTGAGAATTTATCTTTATTTTCAATTGCTCTTCTATGAGTATTTAAACCTTTATATCTTGGTAATAGAGATGGATGAATATTTAAAATTGGATTTTTAAACTTTTTAATGAAACTAGAAGATAAAATTTTCATGAAGCCTGCTAAACAAATTAAATCAATTTTATTTTTTCTCAAATATTCTAATATTTTATTTTCAGCTTGCTTTTGTTTGGAATAATCTATTATATAATTTTTAATCTTATTTTTTTTGGCAAATTCTAAACCTTTTGAAAATTTATTATTTGAAATTATCAGATTGATTTTAATTTTTGATTTTTTTATCTTTGAATATTTGATCAAAGAAAGTAAATTACTTCCTCTTCCAGAAATAAAAACAGAAATGTTTAAATTTCTACCAATTAATTTTTCCACTTAAATTTACTTTTTTTTTATTTCTCGAAATTTTTCCTATAACATACGGTTTATATTTTTTATGAAAAGGTAATTTTACTTTATTGAGATTTTTTTTATTTATAATTATACAGAAACCAACGCCACAATTAAATGTCTTTAACATTTCTCTATTTGATATTCCTGATTTTTGAAGCCATCTAAAAATTTTTTGAGTTTTAACTTTATCTAAATCTATATTTGCACATAAATTATTTGGAACAACTCTTTTAATATTATCTTCTATTCCACCACCAGTTATATTTGCACAAGCATTGATAAGGTTTTTGTTTATTAATTTAACAATTTCTTTTACATAAATTTTAGTTGGTTTTATCAATTCTCTTTTGAGATATTTATTTTTATTTATTTTAATTTTTTTAATTTTTAAAACTTTTCTGACAAGTGAAAAGCCATTAGAATGTATACCATTTGATGGAATGGCTAAAATTAAATCATTATTTTTTATTTTATTTATTAGAATATTTTTTTTTTCAACTAAACCAACGGAAAAACCTGCAAGATCAAATTTACCTCTTTCATTTTTTTTAAATTAATTTTGTCTACTGAAATATAATCCAGAAATAAAAAAGGTTTTGCGCCTTGAACAATCAAATCATTTACACACATTGCAACAAGATCTATGCCAATTGTGTCAAATTTTTTAATTTCATTTGCTATCTCTAATTTTGTTCCTACACCGTCTGTGCTTGTTACAATGTGAGGATTTTTAAAGTTTTTTGGTATGCTTGAAATTGCTCCAAATCCCCCAATATTCTTAAAATCACCACTTTTCTTTGTTTTTTTTGTTAAATTAGATATGAAACCTACAAACTTATCAGCATTCTTTATATTTACTCCACTGTTTTTATATGTGAATTTTTGCGACTTCATAATTTATTAAAAATGACCTTATCTAAAAAAATATACAATTATCTATACATTTTTTTTTTAGTTTTAATTATTATTTTTAGTGAGTTTTCCACAAATTTTGCAAAAGCTAAAAATTTTGTAATCAACGATATAGAAATTCAAGAAGAATATGATTTAAATTTTGATAAAATTAAGGTGGTTGATAGAGCTTTCAAAAAAGCTTTTGAAATATTAATTTCAAAAATTTTACAAAGTGAAAATAAAAGTATTTTGAGATCGATTAATCTTAATCAAATAAAAAGTTTTGTTGAAAGCTTTTCTATAAGAGAGGAAAAATTTGTAGATAACAATTATCAAGCAAAAATAAATGTAGATTTTAATAAAAAAGATTTAGTAAATTATTTAAATTCTAAAGGTGTTATTACATCCTCGATAAATTCATTAGATGTTGTTATTTTGCCTATACTTATAGACTTAAAAAAAAATCAAATATTCTCTTATTCAAATAATCCTTTCTTTCTAAATTGGAACCTAAATAATGAAAAATATCATCAAATTAATTATGTTTTACCAAACGAGGATATTGAGGACTTTTCAATAATTAGAAAAAATGTCAGTGATATAGAAAATTATAATTTTAATGAAATTTTCAATAAATATAATGTTAAAAATAGAATTTTACTAGTTTTATTAAAACAGGATAACCTAATTAAAGTATTTTCAAAACTAAACTTAGAAAATAGTGAAATGTATATAAATAAAGAATTAAAAAATTTGAATTTTAAAGATTTAGATCAGATCAATAAAGCAATTTTGGATTTGAAGGATGATTATGAAAATAAATGGAAATCTTTAAACAAAATTAATACATCTATAATTCTTCCTATTAGGTTATCTATAGATTCAAATAATTTTACTCTATCAAATAATTTAGAAAATTATTTAAATGAAGTAGATTTAATTTCAAATTATAAAATAGAAAATTTTAATAGTAAGCAAATTATATATAAAATTATATTCAATAGCACTCCAGATAAGTTTTTAAAAATCATGGAAAGTGCAAAATTTAAAATTGATACTTCTAAAGATATTTGGAAATTGCAATGAGTGAACTAAACCAATTGTTACTTGATTTTGATCATAAAATAGAATTTAACGAGCATGATTATTATGTATCAAAAAGTAATTATTTTGCCTTCAATTTAATTCAAAATTGGACAAAATGGGAAAAAAAAATACTTAATATTTATGGAGATACTTTTTCAGGTAAAACACACCTAGCTAAAATTTTTCAAAATAAAAGCAAAGCTCTGTATTTAACTAACAACGATGTTAATGAGGAAATATTTAAAAAAATCAAATTAAGTGAGTGTATTGTTATTGATGATTTTGAAAAAATTAAAAATGAAAATTTATTATACTCTTTATTCAATTTGATTTACCAAGATAATAAGTATTTATTAATTTTATCTAACAGAGCGATAAGCGATATTGATTATAGTCTTGATGATCTAAATTCTAGGGCAAAAAATTGTATATTTGCTCAAATTGAAAATCCTGATGATGATTTAATTTTTGCAATAATTGTAAAAAGTTTTTCAGATAGACAAATTAAATTAGAAAAAAAATTCTTAGAATATATAATAAAAAGGATAGAGAGATCCTATGGTAAAATTTATGAATTTATATATAAGGTTGACGAGTTAAGTTTAAAAAAAAAGAAACCTGTTAATTTAAAAACAATTAAAGAAATACTGTAAATTGAATATATATAGAACACATACATGTGGAGAGCTGAATATCTCTCATAAAGGTCAAAAAATTATTTTATCTGGGTGGATTAATAAGAAGAGAGATCATGGAAACCTATTATTTATTGATCTAAGAGACAATTATGGTCTAACCCAGTGCGTTGTAGACAATGAAAATAAAGTATTTAAAGAAATAGAAAATCTTCCACTAGAAACTGTATTAAAAATTACGGGAGAAGTGATTGAAAGAGACAAAGATACGGTTAATAAAAATTTATTAACTGGTGAAATAGAAATTTCAATTAATGATTTTGAAGTTCTTGGGCGAACAAAAGAACTTCCTATGCCAGTTTTTTCAGATCAAGAATATTCAGAGGAGATTAGACTAAAATATAGATTTTTAGATTTGAGAAGAAAAAAAATTCATCAAAATATTATTCTAAGATCAAAAGTAATTTCTTTTATTCGATCAGAAATGAATAAATTAGGTTTCTTGGAATTTCAAACACCAATATTAACATCTTCTAGCCCAGAAGGTGCTAGAGATTTTTTAGTTCCTAGCAGATTAAATCCAGGAAAATTTTATGCACTGCCTCAAGCACCCCAACAGTTCAAACAATTAATAATGGTTTCAGGCTTTGATAAATATTTTCAAATAGCACCATGCTTTAGAGATGAAGATGCAAGAGCCGATAGAAGTCCTGGTGAATTCTATCAACTAGATCTAGAAATGTCATTTGTTGAACAAAAAGATGTCTTTGATGTGGTAGAAAAATTAATGGTTAAAGTCTTTCAAAACTTTTCAGATAAAAAATTACTTTTTGAAACATTTCCAAAAATTTCCTACTCCGATGCAATGTTAAAATATGGATCTGATAAACCAGATTTAAGAAATCCACTTATAATTTCTGATATTACAAAATTATTTGAAAGAGATGATATCACTTTTGAAATTTTTAAAAAGTTAGTTAAAAAAGGCTCAGTTGTAAGATCTATTGTTACAAAAAATACAAAAGATAAACCTAGAAGTTTTTTTGATGGAATAGATAAATGGGCAAAGGAACAAGGTTCATCTGGTCTAGCTTATTTTACCTTGGAAAAAAATGATAAAATAACAGGAAAAGGACCAGTTGGTAAATTTTTTTCAGAGGAGTCGCTAATAGAATTGATGAAAATCACAAATAGTGAAATAGGAGATACTGTTTTTCTTTCTTGTGGACAACAAAATGAAGTTGAAAAAATACTATCCCTTGCTCGAACTAGAATAGCAGAAGAGCTAAATATTATTAAGGAAGACTGTTTTGCATTTTGTTGGATAGTAGATTACCCAATGTTTGAAATAGACGAGCAAACTAAAAAAATTAGTTTCAGCCACAACCCATTCTCGATGCCTCAAGGTGATGTAAAAAACTTAGATTTATCTGATCCTCTTTCCTTAAAAGCATATCAGTATGATATTGTCTGTAATGGAATTGAACTTTCATCTGGAGCAATTAGAAACCACATACCTGAATTAATGTATAAACTTTTTGATATAGCGGGTTATTCAAAACAAGATGTTGATGAAAAATTTAGTGGCATGATAAATGCATTGAGCTATGGCGCACCACCTCATGGAGGTATAGCACCAGGTATAGATAGAATAGTTATGTTATTAGCAGAAGAAAAAAATATACGGGAAGTTACAATGTTTCCAATGAACCAAAATGCTCAAGATTTAATGATGAATGCTCCATCAAGTGTAAGTGAAGATCAACTAAAGGAGCTAAGTCTTTCAATAAAGAAGAAAATTTAGTTATTTTTTACCCTTTAAATTAATTCTAATATCAGACAAGTCCACAAGTTTCCTTTTATAATCGCTTCTTACAAAACCTTTACTTGTTATATCTTTTACAAGTTTTAAAAACTGATTTTGATCATCAGAATTTTCATCTCCTGTTTCGTCTATTTTTTCAGATCCACCAATAGACGGGGTATGAGCCAAGTCCTCTCTATTCAAGTAAGATATTGCAAGCTCTCTAAAAATATAATCTAAAATTGAACTTGCGCTTAATATTCTATCATTTCCATGAACTTTTCCTGAAGGCTCAAATTTTGTGCCAACATAAGCATTTACGAATTCATCTAATGGCACCCCATACTGTAAGCCTAATGATATAGCTATAGCAAAGTTATTCATTAATGCTTTTACTAATTCACCTTCTTTACTTGTATCAATAAAAATTTCTCCAATTTTACCATCTTCATACTCTCCAGTATGAAGATATACTTTATGATCTCCAATAGTTGCCTTTTGAATGTAGCCTTTTCTTCTATCTGGCATACTAAATCTTTTGCTAAGTTTATCGTTTAAATTATTTTTAAAACCATCATTAATTTTTGATGTTTGTTTAGGATTATTATCTAATACTGGAGTTATAACAGTACTATCTATTTTATTAGAATTCTTATTATCAATTTTTTCAAGATTTTTTGTCTTTCTGTTATCAAGTTTAACATCTAAAATTTCAAATTTACCATCTTCTCTTTTTTCTAAACTTTGAAGATTTTGTTCATTAACGTCATCTAAGTAATGACTAACTTTAAAACTGCAGGTGTAGTATGTTTCAACTAAATATTTTGCCATTATTTTCCTTGTGTAAAAATTGAATCTTTATAAATTATGTATATACAAATTAAATTTTTAGTCTAATTTAATTTTTACAATTTAAAATTGAAATAAATAAAATTTTTTATGTTGACAGTTTTTAAAGAAATTTTCACTTGGTGGAATCATCAAACTTTCGGAACAAGGTTGCAAACTATTTTTTTTGGAAAATTAGTTGGCAAAGATAGTTCAGGTAATAAATACTATCAAAATAAAGATGGCAAACGTTGGGTTATTTACAATGGAGAAGTGGAGGCATCGAAAATACCTAATGAATGGTATTCGTGGATGCATTACACAAATAATAAAATTGAAAATGTGCATGAATTAAAAAAATATAAATGGCAAAAAGATCACTTACCTAATCAGACTGGTACTAAAAATTCTTACCATCCAAAAAACAATAAAAATGCAACTGAAAAAAAATATAAATCTTGGCAGGATTAAGTTTGTTTTTGTTATTGTTGTATTTTTTCAATTTTTAAATATTAATGTATTTTCTGAAATATCTGAAAATACTGAAAAGTTCGCTGAAATTTTAGTTTTAGACAAAGTAAGTTCAAAATCTACAAAACTTAAATTAAGCATTGGAGAAGAATTAATATTTCAAAATTTAAATATTAATATTTTAAAATGTCAAAATTCAAGATTTGATGATGACCCAGAAGTTACAGCTTATATGCAAGTAATAGACTTAAAAAATAAAGACAAAGATAAAGTATTTGTTTTTAATGATTGGACTTTTGCTTCAAGTCCATCCATTAGACCATTTGATCATCCAGTTTATGATATATGGTTAAAAAGATGTTTTTCTTAGATAATTTTATCATTGTCTAACCAGCTAACATTAAAGTCAGACTCAATAAATTTTTTATGATTTAAAAGTTTTTGATGAAGATCAATTGTTGTTTTAATGCCATCTATAACAAATTCATCAAGAGATCTCTTCATTCTTTGAATTGCCTCATCTCTATTTCTTCCATGGCATATTAACTTACAAATCATACTGTCATAAAAAGGTGTAACCTTATATCCTTGATAGATTGCTCCATCTACTCTAGTTCTAAACCCAGAAGGTTGATGACACATTGTTATTTTTCCTGGAGAAGGTTGAAAATTTTTACTAGCATCCTCAGCATTAATTCTACATTCAATTGCATGACCTCTTGGATTAATATCTTCTTGCTTCAGTGTAGTATCACCATGAAATGCTATATAAATTTGCTCTTTAATAATATCTATCCCAGTAACTACTTCAGTGACTGGATGTTCTACCTGTACTCTTGTATTCATTTCTAAAAAGTAAAATTTTCCATCTTCATAAATAAATTCAACTGTACCAGCTCCTTCATATCCAATTTGGCTAACCATTTTTACAGTTCTATCAAATAAATCTTTTCTTATTTCAGGTGTTAAAATTGGACTTGGTGTTTCTTCTATTAATTTTTGATGTCTTCTTTGAACAGAACAATCTCTTTCATGAAGATGAACAGTTCTATTTTTGCCTGATAAAACTTGAACCTCTATATGTCTTGGGTTTTGAAAAAATTTTTCAATATAAACTTCATCATTTCCAAAGAATTTTTTTGCTTCTAACTTTGCAGTCAAAAATAAATTTTCAAATTCTTCCTGTTTATGAACAATTTTCATTCCCTTTCCACCTCCGCCTCCTGCAGCTTTAATAAGAACTGGAAAACCAATTGATTGACATAATTTTTTTGCTTCTTCTATATCTGAAACTCCACCCTCTGAACCTTCAATTACTGGCAAACCATATTGTTTAGCAATTTTTTTTGCTTGAATTTTATCTCCCATTTTACTTATCAAATCTGATGATGGACCAATAAATTTAATATTATTTTCTTCTAAGATTTTGGCAAATTCAGCATTTTCAGATAAAAACCCATATCCAGGATGAACAGCTTCTGAATTAGTTAGTTCAATCGCTGACATTATTGCAGGTATATTTAAATAACTGTTAGAAGGTTGATGTGAACCCACACAAATACTTTCATCAGCCAATCTTACATGCATGCTATCTCGATCTACATCCGAATGAATTGCAACAGTCGAGATGCCCCATTCTTTGCATGCTCTAATTACCCTGACTGCAATTTCTCCTCGATTTGCAATCAGAATCTTTTTAAACATTACTAATCTAAGATTGCAATTGTTTGACCAAACTCTACTGGTTGACCATCTTCAACACAAATTTCTTTTATTACACCATCAACTGGGCACGGAACGTGATTCATTGTTTTCATAGCTTCAACAATCATTATTGTGTCACCTTTTTTTATTTTTTTTCCTATTTCCGCAAATTTTTTTCCACCTGGTTCAGGAGCTAAGTAAGCAGTTCCAATTATTGGTGAAGATACTTTGGTTCCACTTGTTTCAGATGAAGTATTTTCAATTTTTGTATTATTTTCTTTTGTAACATTTGATATTATTGGAGCTGAACTTACTCCTTTAGATTTTGAAACTTTAACTTTAATATCTTTTTCTGTGTATTCTATTTCTGTAAGATTGAATTCTTCAAGATAGTCACTTAACTCTTTTATGATATTTTTATCTATTTTCATTTTTTAACATCTCATGCATTGAATTTATGGCCAAAATGTAGCCATTTATGCCTAATCCACAAATAATTCCTGTTACAACACCGCTTATAATTGATTTATGTCTGAATTCCTCTCTTTTATAAATATTTGAAATATGTAATTCAATTATAGGTTTTTTAAATATATCTAACGCATCTCTAATTGCTACTGATGTATGGCTATAACCTCCAGCATTTATTATTATACCATCAAATTCTTCTTTGCTTTGCTGTATGATATTAACAATCTCACCCTCAACATTAGACTGTTTAATTTCTATTTTTAGATCAAGTTCTTCAGCTCTCTTCTTACAGATTTCTAATAGATAATTATAATCTTTACTTCCATATTGAGATTGTTCTCTTTGACCTAATAGATTAAGATTAGGGCCGTTAATAATAATTATTTTACTCACAAAAAGCTTATATTATATGAAAAAAAAAAATAAAATAAAAATCATAGTTAATGGTAGGCAAATAACAGTAAATTCAAAATATTCACTTAAAAATCTTGTTGATAAGTTAAAAATTCCATTAAATAAAATAGCAATAGAACATAACAAAGAAATCATTGATAAAAAAAAATTGAATAAAATTAATCTTTCAAATAATGATAAGGTTGAAATAGTTCATTTTATTGGAGGAGGTTAGTGGCAAAAAAAGATAGCTTTATAATTTCGAATAAAAAATATTCTTCAAGATTAATTGTTGGTACAGGTAAATACAAATCAATGTCAGAGTGTGCGAAAGCGATAAAAATTTCTGGTGCTGACATTGTTACTGTTGCAGTTAGAAGAGTAAATATCTCTGATAAAAGCAAACCTTTGCTTATGGATTATATAAATCCAAAAAAAATAACTTATCTTCCAAATACAGCAGGTTGTTTTACTTCTGAAGAGGCCTTAAGGACATTGAGGTTAGCAAGAGAAATAGGAGGATGGAAACTAGTAAAATTAGAAGTTTTAGGCGATAAAAAAACATTGTTTCCTGATGCTATTGAAACTCTAAAATCAACTGAAGTTTTAACTAAAGAGGGTTTTAAAGTAATGGTTTATTGTAACGATGATCCATTAATGGCAAAGAGACTTGAAAATGCAGGTGCATGCGCGATAATGCCTTTAGCTGCGCCTATAGGCTCAGGACTTGGTATTCAAAACAAAATTAATTTGAAAATAATAAGAAATCAAACAAAACTACCTGTTATAGTTGATGCTGGAATTGGCCAGGCATCTGATGCAACACAAGCTATGGAGCTAGGTTGTGATGGAGTTTTGGTTAATACGGCGATTGCTAAAGCAAAAAATCCTTTTCATATGGCAGAGGCAATGAAATTTGCTGTTATATCTGGAAGAAAATCTTTTTTATCAGGAAGAATAGAACCTAATTTATTTGGTTCTGCCTCAACAACCAACAAGGGTATTATTTAGTTTTTTTCTTAAAAAATTTTCTCTTTTTAAACTTCCTTTTTTTAAAATCCTTTTTAAAAGGTTTATTTTCGTTTGATTTTGTCTCATTTTTTTCAATTATTATCTTTTGGAAGGTTTCAACCTTTTCGATTTTATCAAGAACTTTTTCTGATTTTGATTTTAGTTCAATTGAGTACTCCGAGACATTTAATTCATTAACAGTATTTATATTTATTTTTATTTTATTTTTTTTCTCAAAATATTTTAAATCTTCAATGAAATGTTTTTCTATAAATTCTGAAACCTTGTTGTTTATTTTTAAATCTACAATTTTTGCATTATTTTCAATCGATTTTATCTCTATTAATTTAAGAATTTTTTGTGCAAAAGACTCGTTTGTTAATTTAATAGACCATTTTATATTACTTTCTCTTAATCTTTGACGCGACATTTCCAGTAGACCAAAATTACTAATTCTGCCTATTTGTATTCTAGCCCTGTCATTTCTACACTTTTCTTTAAGTCTTCTTTCAACTTGTTTTCTATTACCAAAATTCAACATATCAATGAAGTCGATAATAATTAAACCAGATAAATCCCTTATTTTTATCTGCCTTGCTATTTCTTCTGCTGCCTCAAGGTTTGTATCTAAAGCAGTGCTTTCAACATTTTTTTGTTTGATAGATTTTCCTGAGTTTACATCAATAGATACCAATGCTTCAGTAGGGTTGATGACTAAGTAACCCCCTGAGTTTAGTTTGACTTCAGATTTAAAAATTTCAAAAAGTTTTTTTTCAATATTTTCTTTAAAAAAAAGAGGAACTTTATCTCTATACTTTTTTACTTTTTTAAGCTGTTTTGGCATCATTAATTTCATATAGTTTTTAGCTTTTTGATAACCTTCGTTACCTTCAACAACTATACTCTGCGTATCATCATCATACATATCTCTTATGCTTCTTTTAATAATATCGCTTTCTTGATGAATTAAAGATGGAGCAATTGAGTTCATTGCATTTTCTTTTATCGAATTCCAAACTGTAATTAAATTTTTTAAATCATTGTCAATTTCATTTTTAGTTTTATTTGATCCTGCAGTTCTGACAATTATACCCATCTCCTTTGGAATCTCGATTTCATTTAAAATATTTCTTATTTTTTTTCTTTCACCAGGGTTAAATATTTTTCTTGAAATTCCACCCCCTTTTGCAGTGTTAGGCATTAAGACAATATATTTTCCTGCTATAGAAATAAATGTACTAAGAGCAGCTCCTTTTAATCCGCGCTCATCTTTCAAAACTTGAACTAAAATTACTTGATTGGGTTTTATTACTTCTTGAATTTTATATCTTTTTGAGGGAAATCTTTTTTGATTTTTTTCTTCTTTTTTTTCCTCTATTTCTTCATCTTTTTTTTCAACAGGATCATCAATTTTTATTTCTTCCTCTCCATCTAAGATTTTATTTTCAATGTTTTCACTTTCTTTAGAAAGTTCTTCTCTAACTTTTTGTTCTTCTTCTTTAATTTTTTCTAAATCACTCTGAGGTAATTGATAATAGTCAGACTGAATATCATTAAAAGAGAGAAAACCATGTCTTTCTCTACCAAAATCAACAAATGCTGCTTGAAGAGATGGTTCTATTCTACTGACTTTTCCAAGGTAAATATTGTTCTTAATTAATGTGTTATTAATACTCTCATATTCATAGTCTTCAATATGACTTTCGTTTTTAAGAACAACTCTAGTTTCGTTTGGATGCGATGCATCGATATATAAATTTTTTGACATAAATTTTGATTTTTTTTCATAGGTTTGTTTATAAATTCGGTGCCACAACAATAACAAATTCAGAGAATAAATTAAACTAAAATGAACAAGGCATTAAAAAATTTATTAGTTATATCTTTTACAATATTAATATTAACTTTTTTCACAATAATTTCGATTTTATGGGTTTATTCAAACAAACTACCTGACTACAAATTTTTAAAAAATTATAAACCGCCAGTATCTAGCAAACTTTACTCAGGTAACGGCATTCTTGTAAGTGATTTTTCATCTGAAAAAAGAATATTTGTACCCTATGAAGCTATACCAAATACAATAATCAATTCCTTTTTGTCAGCTGAAGACAAAAATTTTTTTAATCATCCAGGTGTTGATGCAAAAGGTATTGTAAGAGCTGTTAAAAACAACATTTATAATCTTATAAATTCAAAAAGATTAGAAGGAGCCTCCACTATTACACAACAGGTAGCAAAAAATTTTTTGTTAACAAATGAAGTGAGTTTTGATCGAAAGATCAAAGAAGCAATTTTAGCCTTTAGAATCGAAAGAGCATTAAGTAAGGAAAGAATTTTAGAACTTTATTTAAATCAAATTTATTTAGGTGAGGGCAGCTACGGAATAGCATCTGCAAGCCTTAGATATTTTAACAAGTCAATAAATGAATTGAATTACTCAGAGGCTGCAATGCTTGCAGCTTTACCGAAGGCACCAAGCAGATACAATCCATATAAAAACTTAGAATTAGCTACATATAGGAGAAACCTTGTTTTAAAAAACTTATTTGAGAACAACTATATCAATGAAGAAACATTTGATAAATTATCTAAATCAGAATTAGAATTAAAAAAAAGAAAAAGAATTTATTTAGAAGATTCAAGATATTTTGTTGAAGATGTTAGAAAAAATGTAATTGAAACTTATGGTTTTGATAAAGTTTATAAACAAGGATTTAATATTAAAACACCTCTTGATCTAGAACTTCAAACACTTGCAACACAATCTTTAAGAAAAGGTTTAGAAGAATATGATAGAAGAAGAGGATGGAGAGGCGCATTAGAAAATAAAAAAATTAATTCTAATTGGAATGAAAATTTAGATAAATATAAATTAGAAAATTCAATAGGATGGGATATAGCAATTGTAAAAAAAATTAATAAATTTGAAGTTAATATAGAAACTTCCAAAAAAGAAAAAGGTACCATCAAATTTGAAACTTTAAATTGGACAAGAAAAAATCTTGATGAATTATTTAAACCTGGAGATTTAGTCTACGTTAAAAAAATTAAAGGAAATTCATTTGAATTAAAGCAATTACCACAAGCAAATGGGGCAATTGTAGTGATGGATCCTTACACAGGGAGAGTTCTTTCAATGTCTGGAGGGTTTAGTTTTAAAAAAAGTGAGTACAACAGAGCTACACAAGCTAAGAGACAACCTGGATCTGCATTTAAACCATTTATATATGCATTAGCTTTAGAAAATAATTTTACACCTTCAACTTTAGTACTTGATGCTCCTATAGTGCTTGAGCAAGGAAGCGATCTCAAGATGTGGAAACCTGAAAATTATGGAAAAAAATTTTATGGCGCCTCAACATTGAGAACAGGTGTTGAAAAATCGAGAAATTTGATGACAGTAAGAATTGCACAGGAAATTGGTTTAGATAAAATTATTAATTTTTCGGAGAAATTAAAAATATATGAAAAACCTGATGAATTAATGTCAATTTCATTAGGATCTGCCGAAACCACTTTGTTGAAAATAACAAGTGCATATTCATCATTTGTAAATGGGGGTAAATTAGTTGAGCCAATTTTAATTGATAGAATTCAAGATAGTGAGGGAAAAACAATTTTTAAAAATAAATTACGCTTTTGTGATAATTGTGATTTAATTTCTTATACAGGTGAGAATATTCCATTAATTAAAAATAATTATCAGCAAATATTTTCTCCCCAAACAGCTTATCAAATTACTTCCATTTTAGAAGGCGTAGTAGAGAGAGGAACTGGAAAAAAATTAAGAGATCTAAATTTACAATTAGCTGGAAAAACTGGTACCACCAATAAAAATACAGATGCATGGTTTGTAGGATTCACTTCAAACTTAGTTATTGGAGTTTATGTAGGATATGATAACCCAAGAACACTAGGAAAGTTTGAAACAGGTTCAAAAACAGCACTTCCTATATTTAAAGAGTTTGTAAAAAAAGCAGTTAATAAATATGAGGCAAGACCATTCAAAGTTGCAAAAGGTATAAAAATGATGGTTGTGGATGCCTCTAATGGCAAGAAAGCAGATTCAAATTCAAAAGATACAATTATTGAGGCTTTTAAAGAGGAAAAAATTGCAAATAATTTTAAACTTGGTAATGATAATAATCAAAATATATCAAAAAATAACATTTTAAAGTTTTATTAAATGGAACAAGAGATAAACAATTTAAAAACTGAAATAAGTAAAGCAAATCAAAGAATAAAGGAGTTTCTTTGAAAAAAATAATCTTAACTCAAAACTAGTTGCTTTAAACAAAAGAATTGAAGAAGAAAACTTTTGGCAAGACCGTAAATTAGCCGAAAAAACTTTAAAAGAAAAAAAAAATTTAGAAAGTTTAATTAATTCATTTAGTGAATTTACAACTGAAGAAAAAGATTTAATTGATATTTTAGATCTTTCATTATCAGAAAACGACAAATCATTGATTGATGAAAGTTATAGCAAGCTCAAAAAATTAAAATCAGATGTAAAAAAACTTGAGGTAAAATGTTTTTTATCAAATGAAAGTGATACTCTTGATAGTTACTTAGAATTCCACGCTGGGGCAGGAGGAACTGAAAGTCAGGACTGGGCAGAAATGCTCAGAAGAATGTATATGAAGTGGGCATCCAATAAAGAATTTTCAGTTGAGTTAATTAGTGAGCACAAAGGAGATGAGGCTGGAATAAAATCTTCAACAATTAAAATATCGGGAGATTATGTATATGGATATCTAAAATCAGAATCAGGCATCCATAGGTTGGTAAGAATCTCTCCATTCGACTCAGGCGCAAGAAGACATACAAGTTTTGCTAGCGTTTGGATATACCCAGTAGTAGATGATAAGATAGATATAGAAATTTTAGAAAAAGATTTGAGAATTGACACCTATAGATCTAGTGGCGCAGGTGGACAACATGTAAATACAACTGATAGTGCTGTAAGAGTAACACACCTTCCAACAAAAATAGTAGTTCAATGTCAAAACGAAAGATCACAACATAAAAATAAAGAAACGTGTATGAATATGTTAAAAGCAAGACTTTATGAACATGAATTACAAAAAAGAGAAAAACAAAATGAAAATATTGAAAGCTCTAAATCTGATATAGGATGGGGACATCAAATTAGATCTTATGTTCTCCATCCATACAGGATGGTAAAAGACAATAGAACAAATTTTGAGAGCACAAACCCTGAAAAGATACTTGATGGAGAGATAGACGATTTTTTAGAAAGCTCACTATATAAAATAAATGCGTAAATACTTATTAATTGCACCTGTAATATTTGTACTAATCATTGGTTTTACAGTTTTTTATATGAGTAATTATGGTTTAAAAACAAACAAATTTAATGATTTAATTTATTCAAAGCTAGAAGAATTAAATCCAAAGTTAAAAATCAATCTAGATCAGGTTTTCATCAAATTAAATATAGCAGAACAAACAGTAAATATAGAAACTTTAAACCCAACATTAAGAATTATTGAAGAAAAATTATTAATTAAAAAAATAACATCAAAAATTAAAATACCTGATTTATTTCAAAATAAAAATTCAATTGAAAATATTTCAATTTCAACAGAAGAAAATAAAATAGAGGATCTAGTAAATTTTATTGCAATTTATGATTTTAATTTAGCAAGGCAAATAATTCTAAATCAAATTAAAAAAGGAACGGTACAAGCTGATTTAAATTTAATATTTTTAAATGGTTCAAATAAGTTTTCGTATAGCATTAAAGGTATAGTAAAAGATGGAAAAATAGATTTTTTCAATAAATATTTCTTAGATGAAATTTTTTTCAATTTCGAAGTAAATGAAAATAAGTTTAATTTTAATGATTTAAAATTTGATTTAAATAAAATTGATTTTTATTCAAAAAATATAAATGTAAAGAAATTAAAAAATAGATACGAAGTAAGCGGAGATATTTCAAGCGATAAACAAGAAATTGATTTACAAAATTTAAATAAAATCTTTAATTTAAATTTAGATATAATTAATGGAGATAAAGTAAATTTACTATCTAAAAATACTTTTGATTTTAAAATAAATAATGAAAATAAAATAGACAGTCTAAATTTAAAATCCAATTTAGAATTTGATGAATTAAAATTAAAAAATGATCTTAAGCTACCTTTTTATTTTAAAAAAGGGAAAATGGGAATTTTATATACGAATGAAAATTTAAAAATCGATATTGATGCAAATCACTATTTAATTAATGAGAAAAATAAAAATGCAAAGCCAGGCACATCAAAAATTTCAATTTCCAAGAACAGAAATTCAAATATTTTAAAGGTAAATGCAAATATTATAGGTGAGCAAAATACAATTAACTCAAAAGAAATTAATAAATTATATGGATATAGTAATAACTTTATTTCAGATCAAGATGTAACATTTGACTCAAAAAATCAAATATCTTTTGAAATTCAAAAAAATAATAAAATTGAAAATTTAAATATTAACTCAAATTTAAAGATCAATAATATTGAAATTCTTTTCAAAGATCTAAGAATTAAAAAAATCTTACCTGAATATAAAAATAAAATATTTTTAAAAGACTCTTTTATTGATTTAAATTTTAATAAAAACCTAAATAAATTTAAAATATCAGGCTTATATTCTTTTGATCAAGATCTATTTGATAAATATTCATTGAACATAAGCAATAATATTAAACAAATTAAAGGTCAAATCGATTTAAATAATACAATAATAAATTTTGATGAAATTAATTATAAAAAAGAAAAAAATAAAAAATCAAATATAAATTTTACTGTCTCACTCGAAGAAGATTTTGTTTTAAATGAATTTAACTACAAAGAAAAAGAAAATAAAATATTTCTTAAAAACCTTTTATTGTCAAAAAAATATAAAATTAGAAAATTAGACAATCTGGAGTTAAACTTTCAAAATAATAATAAAATATTAAATCAAATTATTCTTTCAAGAAATAAGGACAATTATACATTAACTGGCTCTAAATTTGATTTTAGTTCTTCTATAAAAAAATTATTAAATGGAAACTCTAGCAATAATCTTTTGAAAAGATTTGAAAAATTAAATTCAACAATTAATGTAAATATTGAAGATTTATTTGTAGACCAAAAAAATAATTTATCTTCTTTTGAAGGTAAAATTACCATTGTAAATAATAAAGTTAATTCTGCTAAAATTGAGTCTTTATTAAATAAAGAGAATAATTTTTCTTTAAACATTAATACAAATTCAAAAGACGAGAAAATCACAAACTTATTTATTGAAAATCCTGAGCCGTTTATAAAAAATTATAAATTTATAAAGGGTTTTAATGAAGGGAAACTATCTTATGGGGCTATAGAAAAAAATAACAAAACAAAAGCAAATTTAAAGATTTATGACTTTAAAGTAAAAGAAGTCCCAGTACTTGCAAAGATTTTAACTCTTGCATCGCTTCAAGGAATAGCAGATTTACTTACTGGAGAAGGGATAAGGTTCAATGAATTTGAAATGGATTATGAATCAGAGAAATCATTAACTACCATTAACGAGATGTATGCAATAGGACCAGCAATTTCGATATTAATGGAGGGTTATATAGAAAAAGATAAACTTACAAGTCTGAGAGGAACATTGGTTCCCGCTACCACAATTAACAAAACAATTTCAAAAATACCATTGCTAGGAGATATATTAGTAGGAAAAAAAGTTGGTGAAGGTGTTTTTGGAGTTAGTTTTAAAATAAAAGGACCACCCAAAGATTTAAATACAAGTGTAAACCCAATTAAAACTCTTACACCAAGATTTATTACAAGAACACTTGAGAAGCTTAAAAAAAATTAGTTTACTATTTTAAAGTGTTTTTTCTTACCAATAGATAATTTAATAAATCCTTTTTCTTTAAAAATTTTATTATCTATAATAAATTTTTCATCTAAAACTTTTTCATTATCTATTTTAATTCCATTGTTTTTAATAAGTCTTCTTATTTCACTTTTTGATAAATCGTTGCTTACAAATTCAATTAAATCAATTATACTTTTTCCCAACAATTCTTTATTAATATTAAGACTAGGTAAATTTTCTCCAGAAGAATTTTCTTTAAATGTTGATTTAGCTAAATCTTCTGCTTTTTTTGATTCTTCTTCTCCATGCAACATTTTTGTTGTTTCGTTTGCAAGTAATGTTTTTAATTCATTAATATTTTGATCTTTTATTTCATTTATTTTTTCTAATGATATATCAGTAAACATTTTTAAAAATTTAATTACATCTCTATCATCAGTATTTCTCCAAAATTGCCAATAATCGAAAGGAGATAGCAAACCCTTATCCAACCAAATAGCTCCACTTTCTGTCTTCCCCATTTTTGCACCTGATGCTAAGGTAATTAGAGGAGTTGTTAAACCAAAAACCTCTTTAGATGAATATCTTTTAATCAAATCTACACCATTTACAATATTACCCCATTGGTCTGAGCCACCAATTTGGAGTAAGCAGTTTTCCTTTTTATTTAATTCTAAAAAATCATAGGCTTGTAAAATCATATAGTTAAATTCCATATAACTTAATGATTGCTCTCTTTCTAAACGTATTTTAACACTATCGAAACTTAACATTTTATTAATTGTAAAATGTTTTCCAATGTCTCGTAAAAAAGAAATATAATTTAAGTCCTTTAACCAAGTATAGTTATTTACAAAAATAGGGGATGTTTTTTCATCATCTGAACTTAAAAATTTTCTTAAAACTATTTCAATACTTTTAATATTTTTCTGGTTTTATCTTTACCCGATGGATCACCTATACGTGTTGTTCCCCCACCCAACAAAACTATAGGCCTGTGTCCATATTTCTGTAATTGTCTCAAACACATTATTTGCAACAGGCTACCAACATGCAAGCTTTGAGCGGTACAATCAAAACCTATATAACCTTTAATTTTTTCTTTACTTAATACATTAGAAAGTTCATTTTCATCAGTACACTGATAAAAAAAACCCCTATCTTTGAATTCTTTTATAAAATCATTCATAAATAATTAATTTCAATATACATATTTATAATTAAATAATAATCAATAATGGATAAAATTATTACCTCTTTAGGTTTGATGAGTGGTACATCTTTAGATGGCATCGATGCTAGTATTATTAAATCTGATGGAAATTCTCATTTAGAAATTTTACTAAACAAATTCTTTCCTTACAGCCACGATTTTAAACAAAAATTAGGTAATTATATTAATAATATCAATAGTCTTAAAGACATAGAAAATAGTAAATCAGAGTATAAAGAACTTGAGAGAGAGATAACTTTATATCATTCACAAATATCAAACGAAATTATATCTGAACAAAATATATCTTTAGACATAGTAGGCTTTCATGGTCAAACAATAATTCATAAACCCAGTGAAAAATATACTATTCAAATGGGAGACCCAAATTTATTATCTCAAATACTTAAAAAAAAAGTTATTTTTAATTTTAGAAAAAATGACATTGAAAATAATGGTGAAGGAGCACCTTTAACTCCTATTTATCATTCTTTAATTGCAAAGAAAATTTATCCAAATAAGCCAAGTATTTTTTTAAATATTGGGGGAATAACTAACTATACTTATTGTGATGGAGATAATTTGAGAGCGAAAGATATTGGCCCAGGAAATGTTTTAATTGATGAATATTTAAAAAAAACAAAAAATCTAGAATTTGATTTAGATGGCAATATTGCCTCACAAGGAAAGGTAAATATGGATATTATTAACCAGTTTATCGAGCATGAAATTTATAATTCTAAAAATAGACATTCTTACGATAGGAGTGAATTTGATTTTAATTTTGTAAAAGGACTAGAATTTGAGGATGCTGTATCAACATTAAATTACTTTACAGCATTAATAATATCAAACTTTTTAAATGAAAACTTTGCTGAAAATACAAACATCATTTTATGTGGAGGGGGAAGAAAAAATAAAACCTTAAGTAAAAATATAAAAAATCTTACAAAGAAAAATGTTGTTGATATAGATGAATTTAATTTTGATGGAGATTTTATCGAGTCCCAAGCATTTGCTTATTTAGCAATTCGATCTTTTTTTAAAAAAAATATCTCATTTCCACAAACAACAAAGGTTGAAAAACCAATTACTGGTGGAGAAGTATTCGAGAACTTTTAGTAAAGTGCTGTTTCTTTTTTGATATATTTGTTTAAAGATTTTGTAAGAGCCACATCTGCTTTAGAAAAAAAGTGATTTGCTTCAGATATAGAATCAAATTCTACTTTAATTCCTTTTTGCGCACTTAGTCTTTTGTTTAATTCATTAATATGTTCAACTGGTACCAATTCATCTTTTTTTCCATAAATCATTATACCTGATGTAGGACATGGAGATAAAAAAGAAAAGTCATAAACATTCGGTTGAGGTGAGATAGCAACAAATCTATTAATTTCTGGTCTTCTCATTAGTAATTGCATAGCAATAAGTGAGCCAAATGAAAAACCTGATATCCAACACTGCGAGTTATCAAAATTTTCTCTTTCCAGCCAATCTAATGCAGCAGCTGCATCTGCTAATTCACCTTGACCATTATCAAATTCACCATCACTTTTTCCAACACCTCTAAAGTTTACTCTGCAAACTGAAAAATCGTTATCCATAAAAGTTTGAAATGTATCTACAACAACTTTATTATTCATAGTTCCTCCGTACTGTGGATGCGGGTGAAGCACAAGGGCGATAGGAGATGTATTTTTTTTACTCTTATAATATTTGGCTTCCAATCTTCCAGCTGGTCCAGGAATAAAAATTTCTACAATTTTGTTATCTGTTGATGGCATTGATTATTAATCTCAAAAAAAATTTTGTTTTTTCTATCAAAAATGAGCGACAAAATGCAAGTTATTAAATTTTTGTAGAAACTTGACTATTTTAGTCGGGTATATATATAAGCCCCATAATTAAACACAAATATGAAATTATCTAGCAAAGGAAGATATGCTGTTATGGCTTTAGCTGATTTAGCAAAATTTGAACCTAATGAACCTGTATCACTAAGAGACATTTCTTTAAGACAAGGTATATCTTTAGATTATCTTGAGCAATTATTTCTTAAATTAAAGAAAAACAATATCGTAATTAGTGTTAGAGGAAAAAAAGGTGGTTATGTCCTATCAAAAAAAGCAACGGATATAAAAATTTCAGATATTTTTTTTGCAGTACAGGAAAAAGTGCAAACAATGGGTTGTGAAAAAGAGTCTAAAAAAGGATGTAATGGCAAAACTGTAAAATGCATCACCCACAACCTTTGGGATGAATTAGAGGAATATATAAATAATTTTTTTAAAAATAAAAGTTTAGAAGATTTAGTTAACCAACCAAAAATAAATAATTAATGAGAGAAAAACAAATAGAAGAACTTAAAGATTATAAGTACGGTTTTACTACCGATATTGAGGAAATAAAAGCACCAAAGGGATTAAATGCCGATGTCATAAAATTTATTTCTAAAATTAAAAAAGAACCTGAATGGATGCTAAATTGGAGATTGAAAGCTTTTGAAAGATTAAAAAATATCAAAGAGCCTAGCTGGCAAAAACCAAAATATCCTAAGATAGATTATCAAGATTTATATTATTATTCTGCACCAAAAAGCGCATCAGACAAACCAAAGAATTTAGATGACTTAGATCCAAAACTTTTAGAAACTTACCAGAAATTAGGAATACCTCTCCAAGAACAAAAAAGATTAAATGGTATTGCTGTTGATGCAGTATTTGATTCAGTTTCTGTTGCAACAACTTTTAAAGATAAGTTAACTGAAAAAGGGATAATTTTTTGTTCAATGTCAGAAGCTATTCAAAAACATCCTGATTTAGTAAAAAAATATTTAGGATCTGTAATACCTGTAACAGATCATTATTTTGCAACTCTAAATTCTGCAGTGTTTACTGATGGATCATTTGTTTACATTCCAGAAGGTGTTAGATGTCCAATGGAATTATCAACTTATTTTAGAATAAATGCATCAGAAACAGGACAGTTTGAAAGAACTTTAATTATTGCAGATAAAGGAAGCTATGTAAGTTATCTTGAAGGATGTACTGCTCCAATGAGAGATGAAAACCAATTACATGCAGCTAATGTTGAATTAATTGCATTAGATGATGCTGAAATAAAATACTCAACTGTTCAAAACTGGTATCCAGGAGATAAAGATGGAAAAGGTGGTATTTATAATTTTGTTACAAAGCGTGGACTTTGTAAAGGTAAGAATTCTAAAATATCTTGGACACAAGTAGAGACTGGATCTGCAATAACATGGAAATATCCAAGTTGCATATTACAAGGAGATAATTCTGTTGGAGAATTTTATTCAATAGCTATTACGAATAATCATCAAAAAGCGGATACTGGCACTAAAATGATTCACATAGGAAAAAATACTAAAAGTAAAATTATATCAAAAGGAATATCAGCTGGTTTTGCTGATAATACTTACAGAGGTCTTGTTGATATATTTCCAAAAGCAAACAATGCAAGAAATTTTACTCAATGTGATTCTTTATTAATGGGTAACAAATGTGGCGCTCATACAGTCCCTTACATAAAAAATAGAAATCAAGATTCAAATATAGAACATGAGGCCACCACCTCAAAAATTAGTGAAGAACAATTGTACTACTGTCAACAAAGAGGCTTAAATTCAGAAGAGGCAGTTGGCTTAATAGTTAATGGTTTTTGTAAAGAAGTTCTTCAGCAATTACCTATGGAATTTGCTGTTGAAGCACAAAAACTAGTAGGAATCAGTTTAGAAGGGAGCGTTGGATAGTGTTAGAAATAAACAACCTTAAAGCCAAGATTGAAGAAAAAGAAATTTTAAAAGGGTTAAGTCTAAAAATTAACCCAGGTGAAGTACATGCAATAATGGGACCCAATGGCTCTGGCAAAAGCACATTATCTAATATTCTTTCAGGAAAAAAAGGCTATGAAATAGAGGGAGATGTAAAATTTGAGGACACAAACTTATTAAATCTTGAAATAGAGGAAAGAGCTCATAAAGGTATTTTTTTAGCATTTCAATATCCTCTAGAAATTCCAGGAGTGAATACTAACAATTTTTTAAAATCATCTTTAAATGCAGTCAAAAAAGCTAGATCTGAAAAAGAATTAGATGCGATTGAATTCCTAAAGCTAGTTAAAGAAAAAGCATCCCAATTAAAATTTGATGAAAATATTCTTTCAAGACAACTAAATGTTGGTTTTTCAGGTGGAGAAAAGAAGAAAAATGAAATTTTACAAATGTCAATTTTAAATCCAAAATTATCAATTCTAGACGAAACAGATTCAGGTCTTGATATAGATGCCCTTAAAATTGTATCTGATGGCGTAAATTCACTTAGAAATAACCAAAATTCATTTTTAATAATTACTCACTATCAAAGATTACTAAATTATATAAAACCAGATTTTGTACATGTATTAAAAGATGGAAAAATTATCAAAACGGGTGGTTTTGAATTAGCATTAGAATTAGAGAAACAAGGTTACGAAAGTTTATAAATGTTGAAAGAAAATCAAGATTTGAAAAAAATTTTTAGCAATATTACAGATAATATTTCTGCAAGAGAAAAACATTTCAACCAATTTTTAGAAGATGGGTTTCCTTCTAAAAGAATAGAGGATTGGAAATTTTCTGATTTAAATTCAATATTAGATAAAAATTTAAAAGGTTTTAAATTTGGAGTTAATTCAACAAATAAAAATATAAATAAAAATATTTTATTAAAAGATTTTGATCATTCAAAAATATTCTTAACAAATGGCGATCTTTCATATTTAGATATACATGAAGATGATAAAAATAAATTTGATGTTGTCAGTGAAAATTTATTATTTGATGATAAAATATCTCAAAATTCTCTTAACAATCTAAATAAAGCTTTATCAAACAAGTTAACAAAAATAAAAATTTTAGAGGGAAAAATTATAGAAAAACCAATAATTATCTACCACGATAATAGACCTAATAGTATTACAAATATAATTAATGCAAGATCTAAGATAATTTTAGAAAAAAATTCTTCGGTTACAATATTAAATTTATTTTATAACAAAATAAATGATAGTTTTATAAATTTAAATTTTGATTTTGATATTAAAGAAAATTCAAACTTCAAAAATTATGTTATTGATTTATTTAATAATGATAACTGCAAATATTCTTTTACAAATATAAACATTGCTAAAAACGGATATTACGAAAATTTTATCTATTCTGCTGGCTCTAAATATTCAAGAAATGAAATAAACTGCAACCTAAATGAAAATTATAGCTCTTCATTTATTAATGGAATTATAAATATAAACGATAATAAACATCATGAGATCAAAACAAACATCAACCATTTATCAGAAAATACTAAGAGCCACCAACTCATAAAAAGTGTATTAAACGATCAATCTAATGCTGCTTATCAAGGAAAAATATTTGTAGAAAAAGAAGCTCAAAAAACAGATGGCTACCAATTAAGTAGAGCGCTGTTGCTTGACCAAAATACAGAATTTAATGCCAAACCTGAACTAGAAATTTATGCTGACGATGTAAAATGTTCACACGGATCAACATCAGGAAATTTGGACCAAAATGCAATTTTTTATCTGATGTCACGTGGTATTGGATATGCCGAAGCTAAAAAATTGTTAATTGATGGTTTTATTAACGATGTAATAGAAAAGATTACCAATAAGGAAGTTAAAAATTATATCAAGGGAGCATTGAAACTATAAATGGATATTGAAAGCATAAAAAAAGAATTTCCTATTTTTGATAATAAAGTTCATAATAATGATCTTGTTTATTTAGATAGCGCAAACTCATCACAAAAACCTAGAGTTGTTATAGATAGAATTTATGATTTTTATTCTAAAGAATTTTCCAATGTTGGGCGAAGCGTTCATTATTTAGCAGTTGCAGCTACAAATTTATACGAGAATACTAGAGTTTCTATACAAAAGTATATTAATGCAAAAGATAAAGATGAGATAGTATTTACAAAAGGAGCAACAGAGGCAATTAATCTTGTAGCTAATACGTTTGGACAAAAATACTTAGAAGATGGTGATGAAGTATTAATAACTGAACTTGAACATCATTCAAATTATGTACCTTGGCATTTTTTAAGAAAATCCAAAAATATTAAAATTGAATTTGCAGAGATTAATGATGATGGAGAAATTACATTAGAAGAAATTAAAAAAAAAATAACAAAAAAGACTAAAATTATTAGCGTAACCCATTTATCAAATGTAACTGGATCAATACTACCGATTAAAGAAATAGTAGATTTAGCACACTCAAAAAATATTCCTGTATTGGTAGATGGTTGTCAAGGAGCCCCACATTTAAAATTAGATATGCAAGAACTAGGATGTGATTTTTATGCAATATCTGGACATAAAATGTATGGCCCTACTGGAATTGGTGTTTTGTATGCAAAGAAAAAATGGTTAGAAGATTTGCCACCATATCAAGGCGGTGGAGGAATGATAAGTGAGGTAAAAAAAACTGGTATTTCTTACGGTGAACTTCCAAATAAATACGAAGCAGGGACTATGGCTACTGCCCAAGTTATTGCTTTCAATGAATCAATTAAATTTTTGGAGAAAATAGGAATAGAAAATATTGAAAAACATGAGAAAGAATTATTAGATTATAGTCTAGAATTACTAGCAAAAAATAATTCAGTTAAAATAGTCGGTAACCCAAAAAACAAAGGTGGAGTAATTTCTTTTACAATTGAAGGTGTACATCCACATGATATTGCAACAATACTAGATGAAGATGGTGTTGCAATAAGAGCAGGTCATCATTGTTGTCAAATATTGCATGAAAAATTAAATTTACCTGCAACCGCAAGAGCATCATTTGGAATTTATAATACTAAACAAGATATTGAGCAGTTATGTAGTTCAATAGAAAAATGTAAAAAAATATTTAACTTATAATGAATTTAAAAGAACTTTATCAGGAAATAATTTTAGACCATGGAAAAAATCCAAGGAATTTAAGAAAAACAGATAATTATAATAAAGATGCAAAAGGACATAACCCTTTGTGTGGAGATAATGTTCACATTTATTTAAAATTAAATGAAAATAAAAAAGTTGAAGATATTTCATTTGAGGGAAGTGGTTGTGCTATTTCAATGGCTTCAGCCTCAATAATGACTGATTTAGTTAAAGGAAAAGAAGAAAAAGAAGTAAAAGAAATTGTATTAGACTTTTTAGATATGATTAAAGAAAAAGAAGGATTGGAAAATAAAATTTTAAATGATGACGAAAAAACAAAGTTAATGTGCTTATCTGGTGTAAAGCAATATCCAATGCGTGTTAAATGTGCCACTCTTTCTTGGCATACTTTAATATCTGCAATAAATGATTTTCAAAATATAACAAATACAGAGAATTAATTATGGAATTAAAAGAAAAAGTTATTGCTGAAATTAAAAAGATTTATGATCCAGAAATTCCTGTGAATATTTACGAGTTAGGATTAATTTATGACATTGATATAAAAGGAAAAGACGTAAAGGTTAAGATGACGCTTACAACACCGAACTGTCCAGTGGCTGAAAGTTTGCCAAAGGAAGTTAAAGACAGTATTATGGAGTTAAAAGAAGTAAATAAAGTCGACTTAGATTTAGTTTGGGAACCACCTTGGGATAAATCAATGATGTCTGAAGCTGCAAAATTGGAGTTAAATTTATGACAAAGCAAATAATTACATTAAGTGATAATGCTGCAAACAGAATAAAAGAAATTATGTCAGCAGCGGAAAAGAATTCCTTAGGTGTTAGAGTTGGAGTTAAATCAGGAGGATGTGCTGGAATGTCTTACATCATGGAATACACTAATGAGATTAATCCATCGGATGAAGTAATTGAAGATAAAGGGGTAAAGGTTTTTATCGATTCTGCAGCAGTCATGTATCTACTTGGAACTGAAATGGACTATAAAAAAGAGGAATTTTCATCACAATTTGTATTCAATAATCCCAATGAAACTGAGCGTTGTGGATGTGGAGAGTCTTTCAAAATCTAGTATAAGTTTAATGCATATCAGAGTTGCGTAAAACGCATATCTATGTTAAATTCTTCTATATGAATAAGTTTGAATTTAAAAATCTTGTTAAAGACCTTAAAGACAACTTAAAAGAAAGAACTTTCTTTAAAGTATTACGTAAGGAAGTAGAAACCGGTGCAAACGGTACCCAAGATTACGTTGTTAAAAAAGGTATTAACAAAGATACTGTAGCTTCAACAAAACAGTAATTAATTTTTAACTACTGTAATACATCTCAAACTCAACTGGATGAGGTGCATGTTCGAATTTATGTATCTCCTCAAATTTTAAGGCTATATAAGCATCTATTTGATCATCAGTAAATACACCACCCTGAGTTAAAAACTCTCTATCTTTATCAAGAGCTTCCATTGCTTCTCTAAGAGAACCACAAACAGTAGGTATACTTTTTACCTCTTCCTCAGGAAGTTCGTATAAATCTTTATCAAAAGATTCTCCTGGATGAATTTTGTTTTTAATTCCATCGATACCTGCCATTAACATTGCTGCAAATGTTAAATAAGGATTTCCTGCAGCGTCTGGGAACCTTATCTCACATCTTGCACCTTTTTTACTTAATGTGATCGGAATTCTGCATGAAGCAGATCTATTTCTAGCAGAGTAAGCTAGTAAAACAGGAGCCTCGAAACCTGGAATTAATCTTTTGTAACTATTTGTTGTAGAGTTAGCAAATGCATTTATTGCTTTGGCATGTTTTAAAATTCCACCAATGTAAAACAATGCTGTTTCAGATAAACCTGAATAAGCATCACCAGAAAATACTGGTGTATCACCTTTCCAGATAGATTGGTGTATATGCATACCTGATCCATTATCTCCTGCAACAGGCTTTGGCATAAAAGTTGCAGTTTTTCCAAATGAATGAGTGACCATTTGAACTACATATTTATAAAGCTGTACGTTATCAGCTTGATTAACTAATGTACCAAAATACATACCAAGCTCGTGTTGACTAGGAGCTACTTCATGGTGATGTTTTTCAACTTTTATTCCAACATCTTTTAATCCCTTAAGATATTCACCTCTCATATCTTGAGCACTATCTACCGGAGGCACAGGAAAGTATCCACCTTTAATACCTGGTCTGTGTCCCATATTACCATTTTCGTATCTTTTTCCAGAGTTGTATGGGCCTTCGGTACTATCTATAGAAAAACTTGTTTCATTCATATCATTTTTAATTCTTACATCATCAAAAACAAAAAATTCTGGTTCTGGTCCAAAGAATGCTTTATCTCCAATTCCTGAAGTTTTTAAATATTCTTCAGCTTTTTTTGCAATTCCTCTTGGATCTCTTTCATAAGAATTTTTATTTACCGCATCTAAAATATCACAAAATAAAACTAGCGTATTATGAGAAGTAAATGGATCCATAAACATTCTTGAAAGGTCTGGTTTTAAAATCATGTCAGACTCGTTGATTGCTTTCCATCCAGCTATAGATGAACCATCAAAAAATACACCATTGTTAAGCATATCTTCATCTACAATTGTTGCATCCATTGTAAGGTGTTGAAGCTTACCTCTAGGGTCTGTAAATCTTAGATCAACAAACTCAGCTTCTTTATCTTTAATCATTTTTAAAACATCGCTAGTACTCATAATTTACTCCTATAATTTTGTAATATCGGGGGTGATTATCATTAAAAAATTGATAAATAATGCATATAAAATAGATAACACCTATGCATTTTTTACATATATATATTCCAGAATTTATTGATTTTTTTAAACAACTTTAAATTGAGATGAGTGCTTTAAATAAAGAACCAGTGCTAAGAGCTAAAAAAGCATTAGAAGATTTTGACAAATCTCTAAAAGTAATTGAACTACAAACTTCAGCTAGAACTGCTTTTGATGCTGCCACATCCTTAAATTGCGAAGTTGGAGCGATAGTAAAAAGTCTTCTTTTTAAAACAGAACAAGATTATGTTTTATGTTTAGTTGCAGGTGATAAAAAATGCTCTTTAAACAAACTTAAAAAACTCACAAATTTAAAAGACGTTAGAATGGCCCCTGCAGAAGAAGTAAAGTCATGCACTGGTTATACTATAGGAGGAGTATCACCCGTTGGTCACTTAACAGATATAAAAATATTTGTAGATCACTCATTAGAAAGATTTCAAAATATTTTTGCTGCAGCTGGACATCCTAATTGTGTATTTAAAATAGATTTTGAAAATCTTGTTAAAATTACAAAAGGTAAAATTGAAAATATAACTGAATGAGACAACCAAACATAATAGATTACTCGTTACTAACTTTTCTTGCATTAATATGGGCTTCAGCTTTTTTTAACATTAAAATTGCTACATATTCTTTTGGACCTGTAACTATTGCTTTTTTAAGAGTTTTTTTTGGAGCTATACCAGTTTTGTTATTATGTTTTTATAAAAATATAAAATTAGAGGCATTTTCGAAAGATTGGTATTGGTTTGCAATTATAGGCTTAATAAATTTAGTTATTCCTTTTTTTCTAATTTCTTATGGTGTTAAATCAGTTCAAAGTAATTTAGCAGCTATTTTGATGTCAACAACCCCATTGTCATCTACCATTCTAGGCCATTTTTATACAAGTAATGAAAAATTTAATTTAACAAAAACAATTGGAATTTTAATTGGATTTGCAGGAATAGTTTTTTTATTCTCTGATAATTTATTAATTAATGAAAATAATTTCATTTCTGCTTTGCTTATTTTATTAGGATCGACTTGTTATGTTATAACTGGATCAATATTAATTTGGGCTATTATAATTTTACTTCCTTTATCTTTTTTTATTGAAAAACCATGGACATATACTCCTTCAATTCAATCTACTGTTTCAGTAATATATTTAGGTCTTGTTTCAACTGGATTAGCCTGGTTATTAAGATTTAAAATATTAATTAATAATGGTTTAATTTTTCAATCACAGGTTTCTTACTTAATTCCAATTTTTGGAACTATACTTAGTTATATTTTCTTGAAAGAATTAATTACATTTAAAGTATTAATATCTTTAATTGCCGTAATAGTTGGTATTTATTTTGTAAGAAGGGCAGATAATAAAAAAACTACCTAATACTTGAAATCTCTTTAATGTGGGCTGGTCTCGTTTCACAACAGCCACCAAGTATTGTTGCGCCATCTTCTTTGAAAAGCTTGGATATTTTTTTTAAGTTTTCTGGATCTAAATCTTTTCTTTTACCCAAGAATTCATTTGGATTACCAGACTTACTTTTTTTGTAAGCATCTGTGTAACCTAAATTTGGTTTAGTAGTTTCAAAGCCGTTTATTTTAAATCCATAAGGAATATTTAATTTTTTTAATTCATTTTTATTAAGTTCATAATTTTCTGGTGAGACACAAGCTAATATTAACCCTAATAATTTTTCATGTTTTATATTTTCTATAATTTCAGTAATTTTTTCACCACTTGGTAACCTTGTTCCTTCAGAAATATGAGCACCAATTAAGTAAGGTTTTTCAAACTCTTTTATAGCATCAATAGCTATTTTAATCTCATTTACACTACTTAAAACATCAAGATAAAAGAAATCAACATATGGATTAAGAATCTTTGCTTGTTCGTTATAGCTTTGGTAAATTTCATCATTAGATCTTGTATCTACTTCATATGTTAAATATTGTGGAGGCAATCCACCAGCAACATATATGTTAGGAAAATCTTTTTTTACATTTTGAGCAATTTTACCAGCTGTTATGTTAAGATTTTCAAATTGATCTTCTAATCCGTTTTCTCTCAATCTTATTCTTCTTGCTGTAAAGGTTGCTGTAACAATAACTTCTGCCCCAGATTTAATAAAATCTCTATGAACCAAAGCGTTCCGGTTGGATCCATACCTCTTGCTAAAAGTTCTTGGCCCATGCCACCATCTAAAATTCTAGTTTGTTTGAAAAAATCGAGGTTCATTTATTACTCCTTTTTAGTGATTTAGCATTATGCTAGGTCCACAATACAGATCAAATACCTTGCCAATTTATGATTTTCCATTTTAGCTGTTAGCCCGCAATAAGGAACAAATCGGCAATTATTAAATATAATAAATTTAGTATTTTATCAAATTAATTTTTTCTTGTTGCAATAAAAACCCCAAAAGAAGTTAATCCAAAACCAATTAGATCAATAGTATATAAATGTTCATTTAAAAAATACCAAGCCATTAAAGCAGACGTAGGCGGAACAAGAAATAGCAATGAAACAGTTTTGTTTGCAGAGTTTTCTCTTATTAAAAACATTAGAATTGTAAAAGCGCCAAATGAAACTAATAAGATTTGATGTAACATAGCAATGATAAATGTAGTTGAAAAATTGATATGAAAATTTCCAAAAAAAATAATTATAATCAAGTGAAAAATACATCCACCTAAAGCTTGATAAATATTGCTTACTTGAAGAGGTAGGTTGTTAGAAAGTTTCTTTTGCCAGAGAGTTGCAACAGTGATTGATATTAAAGATAAAATAGTAGCAATTACACCT
>LUMI01000049.1_pt1 | contig 31354 bp, 25 predicted proteins | sample 729681 | NCBI WGS metagenome assembly LUMI01 (sample SAMN03860267, study PRJNA289734) | marine metagenome | biome: seawater column; feature: ocean; material: water; isolation source: Red Sea water column Station 34 - depth 10m | place: Saudi Arabia: Red Sea | collected 2011-10-15 | depth 10 m
CCAGAAGGTTCAATTCTTAGAGGTCACACTTTTGCAGATATAATGGTGTCTCATAATCTCTATATTATTGGTTCTTACCACAGGGGGCAGCGCTGGTTTACACCAGTGATCGACACTGTAATTGAAGATCCTTGTAGATTAGCAGTATTGGGGCGCCGCAAAGTAATTCAAAAAATGGCTGATGACTTTGGCTTAGAAATCCTGCCAGAACTCGATATTTTTTCTGAAGCTTATGCGCCAACTGTTGCCGGCGTTGCGGAGGTTGTGATCCCCCCAGATTCAAGCTTGATTGAAAAACGAGCTAGGGAAATAAGAATGCGCAAAACACATGGTCTTGGGCTTTTGGCAATTCATAGAGGTGGTGAAACCTTGAGTTTGGTACAGACTGAAGAACATGAGGCAACTGATATTGCTGAAGTTCCATTCAAAGCGGGTGATACTCTGGTTTCTTTTACTGCATGGGAAAATTTAGCAAGACTGGAACAGTCTAGAGATTTTGTAGTCGTGACTTCTGATTATCCAAAAGAAGAGTTGCGGCCAAATAAAGTTACATGGGCAATCTTGTTTTTTTGTATTTCACTTTTTCTTATTTTGTTTACTGATTTAAGATTATCCTTGGCGCTTCTAACAGGTGCATGTGGAATGATTGCTTCAAATGTTTTGAGGATTGATGAAGCATATGAGGCAGTAAGTTGGCCCACCGTATTTCTCTTGGCCAGTTTGATACCATTGGGGCAAGCTGTTCAAAATACTGGAACAGCTGAATGGATAGCTCAAAATATTCTTCTTTTATTGGACGGTTGGCCAATTTGGGGCCTACAAGCAGCCCTAGCTGTCTTGGCGACTGCATTCACGCTGGTGATGTCGAATGTGGGAGCAACTGTTTTACTTGTTCCATTGGCCGTTTCAATAGCATTAGCTGCTGGGGCAAGTCCTGCTCTTTTTGCTCTAACGGTGGCTATTTCAACTTCAAATTCATTCTTGATACCCACGCACCAAGTCAATGCTTTGATAATGGGACCAGGTGGATATAAAGTGACTGACTTCATAAGAAGTGGGGGAATAATGACAATACTGTTTTTAATAGTCTCCCTCAGTGTAATGAATATTTTGTTTTAATCCTTTAAAACACTTTGTGGAGTTTCTATGAATACTAGTCCTGAAGTGAGTTCAAAAGAATTTTGGGAAGGCGTTTTAAAATCCCATTGGGGTATTGATGCTAAGTTGAATTCGCTACCTGGCGAACTTGATCAAAATTTTCTCGCCCAAGAAAAAAATGGTTCAAAGTATATTTTAAAGATTATGCGAACTGATTGCCCTGACTGGTTGATTAAGGCCCAGATTGAATCAATTGAAAAGATAAATAAAAAGGATCCGTCGTTAAAAGCTCCGAAGATAGTCAAGTCCTTGCAAGGAGCCCCATTTATTATTCAAAGTGATCAGGCCGGAAATGCTAGGTTGCTTTGGGTACAGGGTTATATCCCGGGCAAGTGTTACGCTGAAATTAAACAGAAAACGACGGATCTTTCATTTTCAATAGGTGTTACTTTAGGTGGCATTGGTAAAGCTTTGGCGGATTATCAAAATGAGAATCTAGTTCGAGAATTTAAATGGTATTTGCCTGGGTCTCTTTGGATAGAAAAACACTTAGAAGTTATAGAAAATTCTGAACGGCATGGGATTATTTCAAAAATAGTTAAAGACTTTAAAGAGGTTCTTCCAAAACTGTCCAATCTGGCCTCACAAATAATTCATAACGATCCTAATGATTATAATATCTTAATATCAGGTGATAATTATCGACCCTTAAACGTTTCTGGAATAGTAGATTTTGGTGATATCTGTCAGGCACCACGAATTTGTGATTTAGCAATTGCCGCGGCCTATATTGTCTTGGATCACCCTGATCCAGAAAAAATGCTGGCAGCATTGGTTTCAGGCTACAATTCAATTTACCCACTCTCCACCCAAGAGGTAGACATAATTTGGCGTCTTTTGAGGATGAGGCTAGCAGTAAGCGTTGTAAACTCAACATTGTTGGCGGCAGAGAGTCCAAGTGACGACTATATTACTATTTCACAGGCACCGGCTTGGAGATTTTTAGAGAAGTTAGACTTTAATGAAGGTTTAATAAGAGCAAGACTTCGAAGTGTTTGTGATATGCCAATAGTTGAGGGCGCTGATCGGGTATTAAATTGGATAAGCAAAGAGAAGGGTAATTTTGCACCGCTTTTTGGTGTTTCTTTGAAAAATTTAGAAATGAAATCTTTATCAGCAGAAAAGATATCGGTTCCTGAAAATCCATTTGAATTAACCAGAGAAGAGGCAAAGGTTATTGGCACCGAAAATGATGAGACCGATACTATCTGGCTTGGATATTACAATGAGCCTCGACTAATCTACACAGCTCCAGCCTTTAAGAAGGGGCCTTGGAAAGCAAGTAATAGACGGACAGTTCATATTGCAATTGATGTTTTCGCTAATAAGGGCACTAAACTATATGCTCCAATGGAAGGTGAGGTCTTTACAGCGGAATATCGTGATAGCCCATTAGACTACGGTGGAGTTGTCATTTTAAAACATACTACTCCAGACAATGATGAATTTTTTACCTTATATGGACATTTGGACCCTCAGTTTTTGGACGCACTTCAAGTGGGTGATAAAATTGATAAAGGCCAAGAATTTTGCAAATTAGGTGGCCCAGATGTGAACGGAGGCTGGGCACCGCATGTTCATTTTCAAATTGCTATGACTACAGATGGCATGGAAGCTGACTGGCCAGGTGTGGCTGATCCTGATGATCTTGATTTTTGGAACTCTGTCTGTCCAAACCCTGCATCTATGCTAAATTTAGAAGAACACGACTGCGTATATAACTTTAACAAAAAAACTGAAGTCTTAAGCGCTCGAGAAAAATACTTTGGAGGAAATCTAAGTGTTTCGTATAACGATCCTATATTGATCTCCAGGGCATGGAGGCATCATATTTTTGATGAATGGGGAAGACCTTACCTAGACGCTTATAATAATGTCCCCCATGTAGGCCATTCACATCCTCGCATCAATCTTGTTGCCTCAGATCAACTCAAAAAGGTTAATTCGAACACGCGATACTTACATCCATTGCAAACTGAATTTGCCGAAAAAATACTATCTAAGTTACCAAGTGAATTTGAGGTGTGTTATTTTGTTAATTCTGGATCTGAAGCCAACGAGTTAGCACTGCGTTTGGCTCAGGCACATACTCACAAAACAGGAATTATAACTCCTGATGAAGGTTATTTTGGCAATACTACAGGAGCATTAAGTATTTCTGCCTATAAATTCAAAAAGCCAAACGGAGTGGGGCAAGCTGACTGGGTTGAAATTATTGAAGTACCTGATGACTACAGAGGATCTTTTAAAAAAGATGATCCCGATAGGTCAATAAAATATGCAAATTTTGTTGATGGAGCAATTGAAAGTCTTAACTCAAAAGGTCATGGATTGTCTGGTTTCATCATGGAAACATTTCCTTCTGTGGGAGGGCAAATTATTCCACCAGAAGGATATTTGGCGCAAGTTTACAGCAAGATAAGAAAGCATGGTGGCGTTTGTATTGCTGATGAAGTTCAAACAGGATTAGGTCGATTAGGTGACTATTACTTTGGCTTTGAATTCCAAAAAGTAATTCCTGATGTTGTTGTCCTTGGAAAGCCGCTTGGAAATGGTCATCCAATTGGGGCTGTGATAACAACCAAAACAATCGCACAAAGCTTTGATAATGGTATTGAATTCTTCTCAACTTTTGGTGGTTCAAACTTATCCTGTAGAATTGGCAAAGAGGTTTTGGAAATTGTTGATGAAGAGAAACTTCAAAGTAATGCAAAAATAGTTGGTGATTTTTTGCTTGCCGGATTTCGAGAATTAAAAGAAAAGTTTGAATTTATTGGTGATGTTCGTGGGATGGGTCTGTTTATTGGGATAGAAATAATTGAAAATGATGGTGCAGAGTCTCCAGAATTATGTGCGTATATTAAAAATAAAATGCGCGAAAATAGAGTTTTACTTGGAAGTGATGGTCCAAAGGACAACGTTATTAAAATAAGACCACCACTGACTATTGACCTTGAAGATGCCCAGATGCTGCTCGAAACTTTCTCAGGGGTTTTAGATGGAACTCAAGACTGGCACTATGAGTAAACTACCTTCAAAACTATCGAGCGCCTGAAATCGCTATTTCTGTAAGTTCTTCCATTTCCTCAACAGTTGTCGCTCGCGGATTTGTACCTGTTGCGCTATCTAGCATTGCCTTTTCTGCTATTCTTCTTTTGCATTCTAAGGGAATACCTATTTCAGACAAGGAGCGTGGTATGCTCAAATACTGAAGTTTTCGTTCAATCTCCTGGATAATTAAATCGGGTGAAGAACCATTTAAGCCCATAGCATTAGAAATTGAGGGCAACTTTTCTTGTACTGTAGGTAGATTAAACTTCATCACAGCAGGCAAGATAATTGCATTGGTCAAACCATGCTGAGTATTGAACTCGGCGCCGATCATATGTGATATTGAATGTACAAGGCCAAGTCCCTTTGTAAAAGCAACTCCTGCAAAGCAAGATCCGATCAACATACCGCCTCTTGCATGAACATTCTTTGGATCGTCAAACGCAATCTCCAACCAGTTAGAAATAAGTTTCAATGCCTCGAGAGCAGCCCCGTCGCACAATGGATTTAACGATGGAACTATATAAGCCTCTAAAGCATGTGTTAATGCATCAACGCCAGTCCAAGCTGTTAGATTTGTTGGCAAGTCAATTGTTAACTCAGGGTCTAAAATAGCAAGTGCTGGGCGCATCCCTAAATGGGCTAGACAAAATTTCATTCCCTGTTTCGTATCAGTTATCATAGCAGTACTTTCGGTTTCTGCTCCCGTACCAGCGGTTGTTGGAACTGTTATAAAAGTTGGAAAACAGTTTTTTGAACCTATTTTTGGTGATGGCTTTCTATATTCAAAATCCCAAAGATTTGCGCCACTATTTACAGTCATGCCAATAGCTTTTGCTCCGTCCATGGCGCTTCCACCGCCTATAGCAATTATGCTATCATGTTTGCCAGAACGATATGTTTCGCATCCTGCCATGATTTCGTCATCTCTTGGGTTAGGAGAGACTCCGAAGAATAATTTGCTTGGAATTGAGGCTTTCTGAAGAAGTGTTATTAGCCGATTAATAAAGGGAAGGTTTTTACTTCCTTCGTCTGTTATTATTAATGGGTTTGATATTTGAAATTGCTCACAAAACAGCCCTATTTCACTCAATCTGCCGGGCCCATAAGCAATCGGTATCGGAAACTCCCAGTCGATATTCTGATCAAGAAAGTTTTCATTTTTTGATGCTACTAACATTAGGCTCCCCTCAAGAAAAAAATCACCTATAATTTTATTAGATAACGCTGAATTCCTTTTAGTACTAACTGTTTATTTTGATTATATATCTCAATATCTAGTCCCATAATTCCTGTAGAGTTGTTTGGCGACAATTCATTTATTTCGAAAATTGGGTAAATAGTATCTCCGCAATAGACTGGTTTTAAAAATTTGCATGATTGTTCCACAAAGCCAATTAAGTTCTTCCCTAGAATGTGGGCCAAAGGGGACGCACCAATAGCTGCCTGAATGAGCGTCATAAAACCATGGGCCAATAAATCTGGATGACCAACTTCAGCTAGATAATTCCTGTCATAGTGAATTGGATGATTATCTCCGCTTGCTGCTTGAAAGGCTGCAAAAATCCCTTCAGTCATCGTTCTGGACGGAGCAAAGAACTTTTCTCCTAATTCGAAATCTTTAAAACTCTGTTGTGGCAGTATCGAGTGTTTTGAGGGTTCAAATTCATTTTTTTTAGCCAACTAATCCTCCAGAGAAAAACTTTTTGGCGCGAATAAATAATTCTAAGCATACACTATAATTGACAAAACTGTAAATTATAGTTTACGAATTTAAATGTGGTGTTTGCTTCGGCTAAAGGCTCGCACCACATGCCTCAAGGTATGGGCTGTCGTGGGCTCATTCTTTGACTCCCCAGAGCATCTGCGTGCGCCAACAGGCGCAGATGTTCATCTAAGGGAGTTTAGTACTTTCAGTATTTAATTACTCAGAGTTTTTGACGATAAAAAGTGTTCACTTAAAAGATATGGGATAAGAATGGAAAAGTACTCCAAACTCCAGGTATTTTTACACTGGGCAACTTTCATTTTAGTACTGTTTCAATTTTTATCGCCAAGTGGGATAGGAGAGGTGTTCAAACTTCGGTTAGAAAATAAAGACTTTGAAGTAGGCGCCTTAGTCTCACTTCATATGGCAGTAGGAACTTTAATAATCTTGTTTATTTTTTCGCGAGTTTGGATGCGGCTTTCTGGTTTAGAACCACAGTACCAAAGCAATGGACAAAGAAGCCTAAAAATTTTGGCAAGGATAGTTCAGTTTAGCATGTATGGGGTATTACTTTTACTGCCAATTACAGGTGGCATTGCATGGTTTCAACTGTCAATAGATGCTCGTAATATTCATGAATTTCTACGCCCAGTTTTACTTGTTCTTGTGTTGATACATGTTCTAGCTTCGCTATTTCACCATTTTGTTCAAAAGAACAGTATTTTTAAGCGGATGTGGTTTTAAATTGCATGAAGGCTTGAAAAATTACCAAAAAATTAATAGCGAGTTTCTTTAATCACTCAAACTCACTGTTATTAAATCTTCTGAAAATTTTTGAGCATCCGAAGGCATTTCTCCATCTAAAATTCTGGCTTGTTCAAAAAGGACTCTGCTCAGTGCTTTTTGTACTTCAATAGATTTTTTTGGTAATTTTTTAATCAACTCATGACCTGTATTGATTTCAAGAACTTTTTTAGTCCCTTCATAATCTGGATTTTGCGCTTTAAGGATTCTTTCTAGATTGAAATCCAAACCGCCATCACCAGCTACTAGTCGAACTGGACTATCTACTAAGCTTGACGACTCAACAACATCAGCAACCAATTCCTCCAAATGCGATTTAATCAGCTCAATTGTTCCTTTGGCTGCTTTTGACTTTTTATTTTTTTGAGTTTCTTTTGGTCCAACTTCAGACAAATCATATTTATCTCTTGAAATTGATACAAATTTCTTTTCGTCAAATTGCGCCATTTGTGACATCCAAAAAGCATCTATAGGATCCGTCATGAGCAAGACATCGACTTCCTTAGATTTGAAACCTTCCAAATGGGGACTTGATTGTGCTTGTTTTAGGGTGTCTGCAGTAAGATAATAGATTGCATCTTGTCCTTCTGACATATTGTCTAAATAATCTTGCATTGTGATGAGCTTATTTTCTTTGTTTGAGAACACTCGTATAATCTCAATGATTTTGTCTCTATTTTCATAATCTTCGTAGAGACCTTCCTTGATTACTTTCCCAAATTGCGACCAGAAAGCATCATATTCTATCTCGTCTTTTTTGAGTTTTTTCTTCAGTTCAGATAAAACTCTTTTTGTAATAGACTTTGCAATTTTCTTTAAGACAGGGCTATTTTGAACAAGCTCTCGGCTCACATTTAGATCGAGGCTAGTAGTGTCTAAAATTCCTTGAACAAATCGCAGCCATGTTGGGATTAATCCATCAATATCTTTGCTTATGAACACCCTATTTATGTATAGACTAAGGCGCGTCTTTCGCTCAGGCTCATAAAGGTCAAATGGCGCTGTTTTTGGAATAAAAAGTAAGTTAGTAAAATCGATCGCACCTTCAGTTTTATTGTGTATATGCAAATATGGATCATCAAACGCGCCAAAATTGCTTTTGTAAAATTCTGAATATTCTTCATTTTTGATGGAACTGCTAGAACGTGTCCAAAGCGCTTGCGCGCTATTTGCTTGCTCTGCTTCGTTATCATTATCTTTAACGTTAATGGGAACTGTAATGTGGTCAGAATACTTTTTAACTAAACTTTTTATTTTAAATGAATCCAGATAATCCTTAGCATCTTTTCGTAAGAATAATTTTATAGAGGTTCCGATATCCTCCAGTTGCTCGCTTTCCGAAATGTCAAATCCATTTTGCCCGTCACTTTCCCAGACGAATGTATTTTTAGTACCAGCTTTTTTTGAAGTAACAACAACTTTGTCAGCTACCATAAATGCTGAATAAAACCCTACTCCAAATTGACCAATAAGTGTTTTTGCGGCGTCTTTAGTGTTATCATCGGCTGATAATTCTTCCAGAAAAGAAGATGTTCCAGATTTAGCAATTGTGCCAAGAGTTTCAGCTAGCTCATCCTTATCCAATCCGATTCCAGTATCTGTGATATCGATCGTCTTTTTCTTTTTATCTATATCAATTCGAATGCTGTCTTCTGATGTATTTAAAACGGCAGGATCTGTCTGACCTAAAAATTTTCTTTTATGAATGGCGTCAGATGCGTTTGATAAAAGTTCTCTTAAAAATATATCACGATCTGAATAAAGCGAATTAATAACAATATTTAAAATTTTTCCTGTATCGGCTTCGAAACCCTGCGAATATTTGCTCATTACTTCCTCCAAAATCCGACACTGATTTAATACCTTAAATTAAAAATTCAAGCACTTACTCTTTATATTTATTTTTGCAGTTGTTGTGCACACCTATAAGTATTACTGGTTTGTTACTGATTGAAATGATTTGGTTTGTTTAAATTTCTGTTAGCGACCTGAAGCTTGGATATACTAAATTTTAAAGTTTAAGATTTTGACCGCATGCTAACCTTCGCAATTACAGTATTTTTATTAATCGTCACTCCGGGGCCTGGAGTGTTGAGCACTGCCGGATTTGGTGCTGCATATGGTTACAAAAAGTCATTACGCTATGTTTTTGGCTTATTTCTTGGAACAAATTTAGTCTTTCTTGCTGTTGCTACGGGTTTAATTGCAATATTACTTTCAATACCTTCCTTAAGAATCTTTTTGTTAATTTTATCAACCTTCTATTTGTTTTATTTGGCTTCCAAAATTGCACTAGCAGGTTCAAATATTGCATTTATTAAAGCCAAATCACCGCCTGGCATCATATCTGGCGTTCTGCTTCAAGCCATCAACCCAAAAGCATATGTTGTTAATACAACTCTTGTGTCGGGTTTTGCGTTTTACCAATCAAGTTTTGCTATAGAGTTAGTCATTAAGTTTTTTATAATGAATTCAATTTGGATACCTTTACACTTACTTTGGTTATATGTTGGTACAGTTTTGCATGAGCTAAATTTATCAATTAAAAATCAAAGAATTATTAACTTGATGATGTCATTATCGATGGTTTTGGTTGTTGTTATTTCTATCTTATATTCATTTTAGACTATGGCTTTAGTTGATTGGTATATACTCTCTATGGTCTGTTTAGCTGGTGCGGCATCTCCAGGGCCTAGTTGGATTTTGTTGGTCAACTCTGTTGTAAAAGATGGGCGCAAGGCAGGTATTGCATTTGGGATTGCTCATGGATTGGGCATATTCGTCTATGCTGCATTAGTTGCCTTTGGATTAATGATTTTAATTTCAATTGCCCCATGGGTTTCTCTAGTTTTAGAATTTATTGGCTTGTTGTTTTTACTTTGGTTGGCAAGATCGATGATCAAAAATAGTTTTGAGATAGACTCCGTAAATGATGTTGGGTCGGATTGGATGTCGAGACAGCTGTTAGAGCATGCGCGTAATGGATTTCTTATTGTTTTTCTAAATCCAAAAGTGGCAGTTTTCTTTATAGCTATTTTCAGCCAGTTTTTAATTTCTGCCTCAAGTCTGCAAGGTAAGATGATCATGGTTATTACCGCGACACTGATAGATGCGGGTTGGTATATATTTTTGGCATTACTGTTGACAGTGCCGAAGTTTAAAATTCATTTACAACTGAACGCAGAGAAAATTGGATTTTTTTTAGGTTTTCTTCTTCTTATTGTTAGTTTTGTTTTAGCTGTTAATATAATAAGAACATTTTTTTAGGTTATCAGGCAGGAGCGCTTTCAAGTGAACAAGGCAGAAAAAATTGATCAGCTAACACCATACCAATTAGAGTTTCCTAAGGAAGCTTTACCAGAAATATTTGTTAAAGATGCTTTAACAAGTGATGAGCGTATGTGGGTGCCTCAATCAGAAAATGTTTGGTTTCGACCCTTATGTTTAAACCGCTCACAGGGATATTGGGTAACACTTCTCAAGGTCAAGAAGGCGGGTGTCTTGTCGCGTCACAGACATCCTCAAGGTGTTCATGGTTTTGTCATTAAGGGGCGCTGGGAATACCTTGAACATGATTGGGTGGCAGAGGAAGGTTCTTACATTTACGAACCTCCAGGCGAAACGCACACACTAATTGTGCCCGAAGGTGTAGATGAAATGATAACCTTTTTCCAGGTTAACGGGATGATGTGCTATGTTGACCCATTTGGTGAAGTTCAAGGGTACGACGATGTTTTTACAAAAATTGATCTTTGCAAAAAGCATTTCAAAGCCGTTGGCCTAGGCGAGGATTTTGTTGATCAGTTCATAAGGTAACTTTGTAATGGATAATCTTTTAAATCCTATGAATGAGTTCATTCAAAGATGCCCTAGGTGCTCCGCACCCTTAAAAACTATTGTTGTTCACGGCCATGAAGCCTGTAGTACATGCAAATCGAATATTATGGAATGCTGTACTGGAGACACCTGTAACACTGATTATAATTTAGCAGTTGGTTATGAAAGAACCTAGAAAGTTGATTGTATTTTTTAATGAAACTTGAATTTCACCATATTAACTTTGTATCAAATGATGTCAGTAAAATGCACGATTTTTATACCAAGGTTTTGCGGCTAGAAAATATACCAATAGAAAACTTTCCACGACCCAAGGAAACAGAAAGTACTGGTTACAGTGGTGAAATACAATTTGCCACAGACGGTTCTATGCAAATGCATTTGGCAGAAAAAAATTTAGACGTTGCCGCTAAGCATAAAATGCAAATAAATCCAGTTGAGAAAGGCCACATTGCTTTCAGAACTGATAATCTGGATGAATTTTTAAAAATTCTTAAAGAACACGGTATTCCGTTTTCTGACTATGGAACAGCTTTTGCCAAAGAATGGCATCAAGTTTTTTTTCATGATCCTGAAGGAAATGTAGTGGAAGTTCACCAAAAGGTTGATTGAAACTATCTAAGGTGCAAGCCAGGTTCCAGACCAATTATCTTTTTTAGCAAACAGGGCTCGAGTGTGGCGAACGCCCAAGTGAACTAAATCCATTTCGTCTATTTTCAAAAAAATAACACAAAATCTATCAAAATTGGCTGGTTTTTCATAAATAAATGGGGCTGATATAGGTGTCCCAGGGATTGGCTCTGTTCCATAAGAAATTCTGGATCCTTTTGGAACTTTATTCCATTTTTCTTTAACTGTTTCCCCAGTTTCTATTTCTGAAATTGCTTTTATCCGAATTTGTAACTTGAGTTTTGGAAACCAGATATGAATGCCAACATTTGGATTTGATTTTAGCTCTTTAACTTTTGCACTTTTAAGATCTGTGTGCACTTCAAGAGATGCAGATTTTTGGTCCGCTTGTCTCAAAACCACCGTTCTTAATTCGGGCATTCCTTGTAGTCCAATGGTTCCAAAAGTAGGATGGCGCGCTGGCGACTTATGATCAACGGTTCCTCGAAGAATTAAGGTCCAAGCATAATCGTGCATGACTGTAAGATCGTTAAATTCATCTACCATTGCGATTTCACTTATTTTGAATTGTTAAGCTATATTTTTCTAAGATTTTCAGTATTGGGACTTTTGCTTCTATTGATTTGAAAAATAAAAGAAACCCTAAAATTTTGCGTTGTATAAAAACGAAATCAGCACTGAGAAGAGTCTGGGGAATGATTTTTTGAAATTCTTTAAGCTGTTCTAATTCTATGAGTTCAAATATTTTAGAATTTGCAAAATCAAAATTATCATTTCTTGCCAATTCATCGATTGCGGTATCGATCAACTGATTAATTAAGTTGTTTGTCGCCATATCCATTTCATCTGGCAGAAATCCTTTTTGAAAGAGAAAGTTTTTTATTTTTTTCCTATCTAAGGTCAATCCAACATCCAGCAAATCTGCATACAAGTTTTTTGTTTCGGAAGTTACATTTGTACATGAGCCGAAATCTAGCAATACAATTTCAAAGCCTTCCGATTTGAGCAAAAAATTTGCAAGGTTTGGATCTGTTTGAACAAATTGAAAAATAAAAATTTCATCTAATAATAGCTGAATTAACACTTCAACTAATCTATTTCGGTCCGACTTTGATAAAGAATTTTCAAAAGAAAACTCCGAACCCTCTTCATATGACATTGATAAGATTTGATCTGTAGAATATTCGCTTACGACTGTTGGAACCTTTAAATGTTCATAGTCCTTGAAAAAATTACTATATTTTTTAATGTTCTCTGCCTCTACGGTGTATTCACTCTCCGCAAGTAACTGTTCTTCACAGATTTCAAAATAATAGTCCGCATTGAAGCCTTTAGGCAAAAGGCTTGATCTATTAAGCAAAAACCGCAGAGTTCGCATGTCATTTTTAATTGTCTCGCGAATATTTGGAAATTGGATCTTAATTGCCAACTCTGGCCCGTTTTTTAATTTAGCTCTGTGAACTTGACCTATAGATGCTGCGGCAAAAGGGTGTACCTGAAAACTTTCAAAATTTTTCAACCAATCCTTACCCCAATTTTTATCTAGGATTTTTTTGATTTGACTTGGTGGCATTGAGTAACCGGAGGACCTTAATTGTCCCACAATTTTTGAAATTTCAGGAGTAAAAATTATTTGACTATCTATGGAAACGAGTTGTCCAAACTTCATAGCGGCGCCTCGCAGTTGTTTTAGAGTTTCCACAGTCGAAAAAATGTTTTTTTTAGATAGGAGCGATTTATTAAAATCCGCAGTTTTGCCTCTAAATATATCTGAAATCATATCTCCAGATGTTTGAAGCCCAATACGAACCAACAAGTTCGTAGTTTTTAAATTTCTTTCAAACAAAGAACTAGGCATTCGCTTTGGAATAGTTGATTTTTGGGTACTGCTATCCATAGTTCGTTTTGTTGCTACTAATACAATGATGAAGCGATTAATAGAATCAAACGTAGGTCGAAACGTTGCAAACTCAAATTTTTGAAACAAGTCATCAAAAAACAAAAAAACCTTCCTCATTGGAAGGCTTTCTTGCACAGATTGGGGGGAGGATCCTATCTGTATGTTTGGTTTGCGAAGGGAGGATCGAAAACCTTGGTTAATAAGTAGACCATGCTGCACTGCAGAACCACTACAACTTTGGCATAGTCGTTATGCATGCACTGCATACCTGCTCATTATCCCATGTTTTATTGACTTTTTCGTGTCTAGATTGAAGGCAAGGTATGTTTGACTGCTTTACCTTATTTATAAATTTGAGTGAATTTGGATTAAAATTAAGCAGGTTTAATCTTTCTGATTAAAATTTATGCATTTCGTTATTCACATGCTATCGCATTCTCAAAGTGTTAATAAGGTCTTGTAAGTATTTTTTGTTAAGCTACATCTTGCGTTACAAAAGGGAGATTTTACTCATGAAAAGTAATTTGGGAAAATTTGTCGCCTTAGCACTTGGCTTAGGTCTGGCAACTGAAACATTCGCAGAAGAGTGGAACGTATCAACTTGGGGAAAGCGCCGCGCTTTCACTGAGCATATTGAAAAGTTAGCTGAGCTGGTATCAGCTAAGACAAATGGCGAGTTTACAATGAATGTAAGCTATGGTGGTTTGTCGAAAAACCGGGAAAATTTGGATGGTATTTCCATTGGTGCTTTTGAAATGGCACAATTTTGTGCCGGATATCACCGTGATAAGAACAGAGCAATTACTGTACTTGAACTTCCATTTCTTGGTGTTGAAACTTTAGAGCAAGAAGTGGCTGTTAGTCACGCCGTATACGACCATCCTGCCGTGATAGATGAAATGGCTCAATGGAATGCAAAGATCGTTATGACATCGCCGATGCCTCAGTATAATCTTGTTGGTACAGGGGAGCCCAGAGATACGTTAGCTGATTTCGATGGGATGCGTGTTCGTGCAACAGGTGGTTTGGGTGCAGCCTTTAAAGCCGTGGGCGGTGTTCCGACATCTGTTACAGCTACAGAGGCTTACCAAGCTATGGAAAGTGGTGTTGTTGACACAGTTGCATTTGCCCAGCATGCGCACTTGTCTTTTGGCACAATTAACCAGGCCGATTGGTGGACAGCCAACCTAAACCCAGGAACTGTAAACTGTCCAGTCGTTGTGAACATAGACGCATATGAAGGACTATCTGCTGCACACAAAGAAGCATTTGATAGCTCAATCGATGAGGCTATAGAGCATTATTTGGATAACTATGGCGAATTACTCCAAAAGTGGGATAGTATTCTTGTTGAAAAGAATGTGAAAAAAGTCATGATTGATCCTGCAGTTATTGAAGATTTTAAAGCTGCAGCAGCTGTCCCAGCTAGAGAAGCATGGATAGCTGATATGTCTGCTCAGGGTCTACCTGCACAAGACTTGTATGACTTGGTTCAAACAACATTAGCGGCTGCTAAGAAGTAATATTTTTTGGGGGGGCAATTTGCCCCCTTTTACTTTAGATAATATCTAATTTTGCCTCATATTTATAAGATGAGTATAACATGGCTGGAAACGCATCAGTTTTAGAAGATAGCTCCATCCTTAGTCGTTTGGATCAAAATCTTTTGAAGATTGAAAAAGCCTTTGCTTTAATTTCAGGATTAGCAATATTTTCGCTGATGGTCTTAGCTGTTCGTTCTGTTGGTGGGCGAGAGTTTTTTGAAGAGCCGCTAAGCGGATACGTTGATTGGATTATGCAATTAATGCCTCTTATTGCTATTTTAGCTGTTAGTTTTGCTATGCGGGATGGCACTCACATTAGGATGGATTTATTTGTAGCCCGATTATCAGGACGAGCACTTTGGGCATTTGAGTTCATCACCACAAGCATTGTTTTGATCCTAATGATACTATTAGTCTGGGGTAGTTGGTCGCATTTCGATCGCGCATTTGACTGGAATGCCCCATTATTCAGTCGTGATAGCACAATTGATATTGGACTCCCAATTTGGCCGGCCAAAATATTGGTTCCCATTGGTTTTTCAGTATTGTGCGTAAGGCTTCTATTACAGAGTTACGGATATGCCCGTGCTATGATTTTAGGACTCGCAAACCCTGTCGGTGTTCCACTAGTTCAAGATGCCGCAGCTCAAGCAGCTGCAGAAGCTGATAACTTAATAAACAAAGGCTAATTTTTTATATGGATCAGATAGAAATTGGTCTTTGGGTTACCGCTGGATTACTTGTGATGGTTATCATGGGAATGCGAGTTGCATTTGCGGCTGCTCTGGCCGGTGTGGTAGGGCTAGTTTTGATCTTTTGGGCTAAAAAAGATTTTGATCCTGAAAAATTTGGTTGGGCTTTAACTGTTGCCGTAAAACAAGCAGGGCAAGTACCACATTCTAAGGTTGCCAGTCACGAATTAAGTTTAATTCCGACATTTATTTTGATTGGATACCTAGCTTATTATGCTGGTTTAACGCGGTCTTTATTTGAAGCGGCTAAACGTTGGATTGCTTGGCTTCCAGGAGGGTTGGCTGTATCTACTATTTTCGCCACCGCTGGATTTGCAGCTGTCTCAGGAGCTTCAGTTGCTACAGCTGCAGTATTTGCCAGAATAGCTATCCCTGAAATGCTTAAAATTGGCTATCGCAAAGAATTTGCAGCGGGTGTGGTCGCTGCAGGGGGCACTTTAGCTTCGCTGATCCCACCATCTGCTATTTTAGTCATTTATGCAATTATCGTTGAGCAAAATGTTGGTAAACTACTCTTGGCTGGATTTATTCCTGGAGCTTTTTCAGCTCTTATTTACGGTATTTTAATTGTCAGTATTGCATTAATCTTTAAGTCGGTCGGACCGCCGGTTCGAGGGTTTACATTGAAGCAAAAGCTTGAAAGCTTGCCTGGCGCGCTTCCAATTGTAGCTGTTATCGTTATTATAATCTGTTTTGTGTATAATCCATTCGGTGAAGACGCTTGGGGTACGCCTACAGAGGGGGGGGCTATAGGTGCTTTTATAGTCTTTTGCATGGCTCTATGGAAAAAAATGCGATGGGTTGAATTTAAAGAGGCCCTTATAGAGACAGCAAAACTTACAGTTATGATTTTTACCATTATATGGGGAGTTTTGATCTACGTCAGGTTCCTTGGCTTTGCAGATCTTCCTGGTGCGTTTTCAGATTGGATAACATCTCTAAATGCTTCACCGATGATTATTTTGATTTGTATTTTACTAGCATATGCAGTTCTAGGGATGTTTATGGATGCTATTGGGATGTTACTTTTGACACTTCCTGTTGTTTATCCAGCAGTTATGGCCCTCAATGGAGGAGAAGATGTGCTAGCATCCGAAAGTGCTTTTGGCATGTCTGGGGAAATGTGTGCAATTTGGTTTGGTATTTTAGTTGTGAAGATGGCTGAATTTTGTTTAATCACACCTCCGATTGGTCTAAATTGCTTTGTTGTTGCTGGTGTAAGAGACGACATTACAGTTCAAGATGTTTTTAGAGGTGTAACACCATTTTTTATCGCGGATGCTTTTACTATAGCTGGATTGGTTGCTTTCCCAGGTATTGTTCTCTGGTTGCCATCATTGGCATAGGACTAATTCTCTAAGCATTTTGATAAATTTAAATATTGCGTTCCCTTATACTCAGACAATTCTAGTGAATTAGGTTGTTTAAATTTGATTTTGGGAATACTTGGAAGAAACAATAGGTGAAAATTAAGACATGTCGCAGACGGATGATTATTTAATCCCAGAAATTTGGACTTGGGATGAAGAAAGTGGTGGAACCTTTGGTTCGATAAATAGACCACTTTCCGGTGCTACTTTCGAAAAGGAGTTACCGATTGGTAAGCATCCATTGCAATTATATTCTCAAGGAACACCAAATGGCGTGAAAGTAACAATTCTGTTAGAGGAGTTGCTAGCGGCGGGATACGGTGATGCTGAATATGATGCTTGGTTAATAAACATCGGAAAAGGAGAACAGTTTTCAACTGGCTTTGTTGAAGCTAACCCAAACTCAAAAATACCGGCTTTGATAGACTATTCTACAAAACCGCCGCAGCGAATATTTGAGAGTGGTGCTATTCTCCTCTATCTAGCCACAAAATTCAGTTCTTTCTTACCAAATTCATCCTCAGAGTATACAGAAATGATGTCTTGGTTGTTCTGGCAAATGGGAAGTGCACCATATCTAGGTGGTGGGTTTGGACACTTTTTTGTATATGCTCCAAATAAATTTAAGTATCCGATTAATAGGTATTCTATGGAAGTTAAGCGTCAGTTGAGTGTTCTAGATAACAGGCTTGAAGAAAATGAATTTATTTCTGGTTCGACCTATTCTATTGCGGATATGGCTATATGGCCTTGGTATGGTCGCTTAGCCTTAGGAAGACAATATGGAGAAAAAGCGGGGAAATTCTTAAACGTCTCCGAGTATACCAATGTTATAAGGTGGGCAACTCAACTAGATCAGCGGGAAGCGGTGAAGAGAGGAGAAAAGGTAAACCGCACGTCTGGGGATCCATCGGGTCAATTAAGAGAAAGACACTCAAAAGAAGACTTTGATTTATATACTCAAGACAAAATTTCTCAGAGTTAATTTTATCTATTTGATATTATTTTAAATTATTAACGCACTTTTCACGTCGCTATCCACGTTAGGCAGATGTTGTTCGAAATTTTCCATAAAAAGGTTTACTAGTTTTGAAGCAGCTTCATCATAAGCATTTTTGTCTGCCCAAGTGTCCTTAGGGTTTAGATAACTAGGATCTACGCCAGGAACTGCTTTGGGCACCGCAAATCCAAAATTAGGGTCCTTCATAAATTCAGCTTGATCCAATGAGCCATTAATCGCCGCACTCAGAAGCGCTCGGGTAACGTTAATAGGCATGCGTGAGCCTACCCCATAGGCGCCCCCAGTCCAACCAGTATTAACTAACCAACAAGTTGTCCCACCCTTGGCAATTTTGTCTCCTAACAATTTCCCGTAGACTTCAGGTGGCCGTGGCAAAAAAGGTGCGCCGAAACAGGTAGAAAAAGTAGGCTCGGGTTCTTTAATGCCACGCTCAGTGCCTGCCGCCTTTGAGGTAAATCCAGACAAGAAATGATACATGGCCTGTGCAGGCGTTAACTTGGCAAGAGGAGGCATGACTCCAAAAGCATCACACGTTAACAAAATCATATGATTGGGTTGAGAAGATCTACCTGATGCGCTCGAGTTGGGAATATAGTGCATGGGATAAGCGGCACGCATATTCGCTGTAAGACTGTCGTCATCAAAATCTAATTCTTTAGTTTTGTTATTGTAAACCATATTTTCAATGACTGTTGAAAACATCGAGGTTGTGTTGAATATTTCAGGTTCTTTTGTAGCGGAAAGATTAATTGTTTTAGCGTAACATCCGCCCTCAAAATTAAATATACCGTCATCAGACCAACCATGTTCATCATCTCCAATAAGAATTCGGTTAGGATCAGATGATAGAGTAGTTTTGCCAGTACCTGAAAGGCCGAAGAAAATAGCAGTTTGGTCTGGATTTTCTTTCGAAACGTTTGCGGAACAGTGCATTGGCATTACACCAACTTGTGGAAGTAAATAATTCAAAACAGTGAATACGGCTTTCTTATTCTCTCCTGCGTACTCGGTGCCTCCAATTAAGATTAATTTTCTTTCAAAATTAATTGCTATAACCGTCTCACTTCTACATCCGTGTCTATTTGGATCGGCAGAAAAGCTAGGAATATTTATAATTGAAAAATCGTTAGTATATCTTTCAAGTTCACTATTTTCAGGCCGTATTAATAAATGCCGTATGAAAAGGTTGTGCCACGAATACTCCGTTATCACTCGAACACCAATTCTGTATTTTGGATCAGCACCTCCATAAAGGTCCTGAACGAACAAGTCTTTTCCTTGAATGTGGTTGAGCATATCTTGGTGCAATATATCAAACTTTTCAGCTGACATTTTAGCGTTTCGTTCCCACCAAACAGATTGTGCAGTTTCTTCTGAGACCACAATATGCTTATCCTTCGGCGACCGCCCTGTGAATTTTCCCGTTTCAACAAGAAAGGTTCCACCGATACCAAGTTCACCCTCTCCGCGAGCGAGTGCATGTGTGATAAGATCTGGTTCTTGAAGATTATAGTAGGCTTTGTTGAAACCAGAGATACCTTGGTTCGCTAAAGTCAAATTTGGATTAAAAGTGCCGTGGTTTATGTTCATCAGAACAACCTTTTTAAAATGCTATACTCTTGGATAGATCAAAAAAAAATCAAGTTAAATGGCTCTTATGAGGTGTTAGCGCAAACTTATTCAATTGTTAGCGCAAACCATAAAAAAGTATCGGGCATTAATAGGAACATCATCAATTCTTTTTCTAAAACAGACAAAAAATTTCGATAAAATTTTGTGATAACGACTCTGAAAGAATCAATTTACTTTAATTTTTACAATTTTCATGCCTGACCCCATTAGGCCTCAAATTTAAAGCAGTAATTTCTTTTTCAACTCATTATCAAGGCGACAGAGTTCAAATTCTTCTTCGAGCAATCTTCCAGTTGGGGGGGGCACTACTTTAAAATGTCCAAAGTCACTATGACCGCTAACCTGCGTCACCATCGGACGATCGCCGGTTTCTTGTTTCATTGTTGCCGATATATATCTTATTGCTGAGCCAATTCTTCTATCCTCTGTCTTATTAGGACCCGAACTATGAAACAACAATCCATGATGAAAAGAGGCTTGGCCCGGATCAAGCTCAGCATGAACAGCTTTGTTTTCGTCGACTTCGACAGAAATTTCCTGTCCACGGGAAAGCATATTATTTTCATCAAAAGTATCATTATGTGGAACAATTTTATCTTTGTGGCTTCCAGGGATAAATTTCATGCAACCAGCTTCTTTACGAGCGGATGAAACAGCCAACCAACACGTAACTTCTTTAATGTCATTCAGTTGCCAGTAAGTCAGGTCTTGGTGCCAAGATACGATTTTTGTGGAATCAGCCTCTTTTATGAATAATGCCGCACTCCATACTAAGATATTTTCTCCTAAAATTTCCTGTGCCGCGGTGACTAGAGTCCTGTTTCGGGTAACGGCATCAAAAGAAGGAAGCAATCTGTTAGGATAAGCTTTTAAAAGCGCAAGCCGATCTTTGTCACCGTACAATTCTCTTTCAGCAGCTTCGTAATCTTGGCGTAATTCTTTTGCTTCCGTCTCCGATATCGCACTTACTGGAGAAAAAAACCCTTGCTGGGCATAGATTTCACCTAATTGAGGCATTGTTTCTGATAGCTTTTTTTTTAACTGTGTTGTCAAATTTTTTTCTCCTATTTTAAAAGCATCCCAGTATAGTTTAGTCAGAGTAAAGATAGTTAGTTAAAGTTTCATTTTTCATTTCAATAGAAAAGCCTGGATTTAGAGGGGCTGAGTATTTGCCTGCTTTTACCGTGCAAGGGTTCAAAAAATGCTCATGTAAATGGTCAACGTATTCTATCCGCTTGCTGTTTTTTTCGCAGGAAATGAGTAAATAATCTATCATTGCAATATGCTGAACATATTCGCATAAGCCGACGCCACCAGCGTGTGGCCACACTGGCTTGTCATATTTGTGAGCTAAAAGCAGTACGCTAAGAATTTCATTTAAACCGCCTATTCTACAGCTATCGATTTGGACGATATCTAAAGCATTATCCTGAATGAATTGTTTAAAAATTATTCTGTTTTGACACATTTCCCCAGTCGCTACTTTAATTGGTTGGATTGCGTCTTTTATTTTTTTGTGACCAGCGATATCATCAGGACTTGTCGGCTCTTCTATAAAGAAAGGGTCAGCAAACTCTAATTCCTTGATCCATTCTATTGCCTCATCAACCTCCCAAACTTGGTTAGCATCGATCATAATTCTTACGTCTGTACCAAGTGCTTTTCTTGCTATCTTTAATCTTCTTATGTCGTCATTTAAATCTTTTCCGACTTTGAACTTCAAATGAGAAAAACCAGATTTTTTAGCTTTCACGCAAAGTTCATATAGCTTTTCATCTGAGTACCCTAGCCAACCGGCTGACGTGTTATAACAGGGGTATCCTTCATCCATTAATATACTTAGTCTATTTTTCTTGTCTGCGGAGGAGTTTTCCAAAATTTCCAATGCCTCTTCCGGTTTTAAGGCATCTGTTAGATACCTAAAATCGATGAGCCTAACTATTTCTTTTGGGGACATATCATAAACAAGTTGCCAAACAGGCTTCTTTTCATATTTACCCCACAAATCCCAAACGGCATTCACAACTGCTCCTGTAGCAAGGTGAAGAATTCCTTTATCTGGTCCCACCCATCTTAATTGACTATCGCCAGTTAAATGCCGCCAGAAGCGTCCCATGTCGTGTGTGATCCATGATAGATCTAATCCCAAAATTAGGGGCTCTAAAGCTTTAAATGCAGAAATGCATAATTCATTTCCACGCCCAATTGTAAAGGTAAGCCCATGCCCTTCGAGTCCTGCATCTGTCACTAAAATTATGTAAGCGGCTGAATAATCTGGGTCTGGGTTCATTGCGTCGGAACCATCAAGATAATCTGAGGTGGGAAATCTCAAATCAAAAGTTTTTATGCCAGTGATTTTAATCATAGTCAGCCTTCTAAAATTTGATAGAATTTATTGAGGTTGGAATTTTGGTAGCAGGCTTAGCGCTGCTTTCATAAGCAGTTTCAACAAGAGCCATAGTATGCCAAGCATCTTCAACTGATGAAATTAAAGTTTTTTCCTCCCCTGTTACTTCCCTTTGAAATTGTCGCATGCGATATCCAAAGCTATCAATAAACCAACTTCCCTCTAACTCAATTTCTTCCCAACCATTCCCAAGATTTACTGCGAGTTTATCTGGTTCACCTTTTGGGTAATTTAAATTAACACCAAGATGTAAGTAGGCTGCACCTTTAGTCCCACACACTCTTAATTCGCAAGCTTGGTATTTGCGTCCATAATTGTGATTATGATTTATTGATACAGCACATCTCAAATCCTCACCATAATCAAGAATGGCTGCTGTCCGTGTATTAGATATTTTAGATGCCGGATGACCCATTGTTTTGGCGTGAACGCCGTGTGGATTTCCCACAAGAAATCTTATGGCATCAAAGTAATGAATTGAGTGTAACAAAATTTCCACCCTTGGCAGATCTTCTAGAAACTTCCAGAGGTTCCATGGGGTATCTAAGGCTGCCCACATATCAATATCTACAATTTCACCAATTAACCCCTTGTTAATTATATCCTTCAGAGCAATCATCATCGGAGCAAATCTTAGTTGAAAGTTTACGCATGCGTTTAATGACTTTTTACGACATAAGGTCAAAATATTGGAAGCTTCGCTTAAATTACTACCCATTGGTTTTTGTAAAATTACAGCAGAATTCTCTGGAATTAATTCTAAAACTTTGTGATGAGCCGATGGTGGAATGGCTAGATCAAAAATACAATTTTGAATAGCTGCAGCTTCGGCTGGGTCTTTGAATACATTAATATTAAATTTTTGACCCAAAGCCGTTGCTTTTTCATAATCTGGGTCGTACAGGCCTATAACTGGTAGATTATTTTGTTCATACGCCGGTAGATGAGCATCTGAAACTATTGAGCCTGCTCCAAATATTACTATTGGCACTGGTTGTGTAGGCATTGGCCAACTTTGCTGATAGTTGTTTGGCACTTTTATTTAACCTTTCAATCGACCTTCACATTCCTAAAACTTTTTCCACTTCTTTTCTGTTTGGCATTGAAGGTGCGGTGCCAGCCCGAGTTACCGAAATTGATGCAGTAGCACATCCAAATTCTACAGCTTTTGCTGGAGATTTACCTTCTGACAATGCAACAGCCAAACCTCCATTAAATGCATCACCAGCTCCAGTTGTTTCGACTACATTTCCCACTTTAAATGCTGGTACAAGGCCGTGGCCATGCAAATAAGCGCCTTGTTCACCCATCGTAATGACCGGTGTTTTGACCCCTAAATCAACCAAGAATTTTGCAGCAGTTTCTGCCTCTTTCTCATTTCTTACGGGTAAACCCGTCAGTGCTTCTGTTTCAGTTTCGTTAGGGGTTATAAAATCGCAAAGGCCAAATACTTCTTTTGGAAGATTGGCTGCTGGTGCAGGATTTAAAATAGTAATTTTGTTATTTTTCTTTGCTACTTTCAAGCCCTCTAGAGCAACGTCAATAGGTTGTTCTAATTGAGTAAGGAAAACATCCGTAGATGATATTATTTCCGAATTATCCTGAATATCTTTCACAGAGATTTCCGAAGCTGCCCCCGGAGCAATGATTATTGCATTATCGCCGGTTGCATCATCAATAAAAATAAAAGCAGCCCCAGTGTAACTATTTTCACTGTATTTAATAGCTCCTTTTACATTTGCATTTTCCCATGTTTGCATTGCCATGCTTCCAAAATCATCATTGGCTAGGCGAGTGATTATTGTTACGTCAGCACCCAAATTCCCAGCGGCCACAGCTTGGTTAGAACCTTTACCACCGGGACCTAAAGCAAAAGAGTTCCCTAAAATTGTCTCTCCCATCTTGGGCATCCGTGCGGCTCGGTATGCTGTATCAGCAACAAATACACCCAATATAACGATTTTTCCCATGCTATTATTCCTCGTCAGGCCCTATTACGCCTTTTCGAAATGCAAAACAGCCATAAAACCTCCGCTCACCAGTTTGAATGACTGCATAAGCTTGCTTGGCCCTATCGTAAAAAGAAAATCGCTCAATTGGTAACATTGGGTTCGGACCGCCCACTGCTGATACTTGGCTCTGTACTTCCTCCATAACTGGTAAAATTGTTTCAGGTTCGTCAACGACTTCCATTCTGGCAGCTGCGTCGTTAACAAATGTGTCAATGGGCATTACAGATAATACAGCCTGCACCACATCAGCTGCTGGGGCGTCAATTCTCAAAAGTCTCCCATAAACTGTCTGTCTTGCTACACTATCTGATGGAAAATTTGTATCTGCAATGATGAGATCATCCCCGTGTCCCATTGCTCTCAATACATGTAAGACGTCAGCATTCAGTAAAGGATTTATACCTTTTAACATTTCTTTCCCCCTAATATTAATTCATCAAGTTAATCGTCATTTAATCTTTTGGATGATTTTGCATCAAATACATGCAAAAAGTTTTTATCTGCGAAGAGATTTATTTGCTCTCCAATACTAAAGTTGCTTCTCTCACGGACAACAGAAATTAACTCTTGTTCCCCACTCCGGACAATTAGGTGCGTTTCTGAGCCTGTTGGTTCGACCACAGAGACCGTGGCAGCAATTCCTTTTTTTCCGGGAATTAATTGTTCAGGGCGGATACCCAGTATAATATCTTGTCCCACAGTTAAGTTTTTAGCTTTGGGTAAAGAAAACTGTCCACCATATATTTCTGCGACGAAATTTTTGCCTGATTTTTTTACGGTGCCTGGTAATAAGTTCATGGCGGGAGACCCAATGAAACCGGCAACAAAAATGTTATTTGGTCGATCGTAAAGCTCTAAAGGTGAGCCAATTTGTTCGATAAATCCATTTTGCATAACAACAATTTTATCGGCCATTGTCATAGCTTCAATTTGATCATGGGTAACATAAAGAGTGGTGGATTTTAACCGTTGATGAAGCTCTCTGATTTCTGCCCGCATTTGCACACGGAGTTTGGCATCAAGGTTTGATAGGGGCTCATCAAAAAGAAATACTTGAGGGTCTCTAACAATAGCTCGACCCATAGCTACCCTTTGTCTTTGCCCTCCAGAAAGAGCTCTAGGGTATCTTTTTAAGTAGGGGGTTAGCCCTAAAACTTCAGCTGCTGCGCTAATTTTATCTTTAATTACATTTTTTTCGAGCTTTCTCATTTTAAGAGAGAAAGCCATATTTGCTTCGACAGTTTTGTGAGGGTACAGGGCATAATTCTGAAAAACCATTGCAATATCTCGCTCAGATGGAGGTAAATTATTTACAATTTTACCTCCGATACTAATCTCTCCAGCTGTAATGCTTTCTAGCCCCGCAACCATTCTTAGAAGAGTAGATTTTCCACAGCCTGATGGCCCGACTAAAACTACAAATTCTCCATCGTTAACTTTTACACTAAGATCATGAATTACTTCGGTTGAGCCATAAACTTTTCTGACGTTAGCGATGCTTACTTCAGCCATCTTAATTTTCCTGACACATGATTTTTAAAAAAGCTTAGCTGATAGAATGACGGCTGTCTACTTCTGTTCATGCTAACATGTTAGTGGCTTGACAGAATTAAGTTTCACTGGAATGATTTCATTAAGGGCCACTTTGTTGAGCAGAATTTACGTGGGGAAGTGTGGGCTCTGTAAATTAAGAATTGAGCGTTTAAGCTTTAAAATCAACAAGTAACGGGAGGAAAATCGTGAAAGTAGAACTTTACAATCAATATGTCCGATCACAAATGAATCGGCGTAGTGTTTTAAAAGGAGCAGCAAGTGTAGGTGCACTTGCAGCAATGGGTGGTGCTGCTCCAGCCCTAGCTGGAAGTCACAGTGGCGTACGCGCGGAAATTATGAAAATACCCGGCGTTGGTATGGGCTCTCCAGGTGATCCAGAGTGGCAAAAGGTCGGTGAGTTATGCATGGGCCCAGTTAAAGAGCGTGTGGCTGAAGGCGAATTTAAAGGCGTAGAGCTGACCTTCATGGGTTTGAATAATCAGAACTTACACAACTTTTTATTCCGTGGGTTTTTGAAGCCTTGGGAAGCTTACACTGGTGCTAAAATTAACTGGATTGACCTAGCTCAAGCTGATTATAACCCGAGACTTCAGCAGTCTATTGCGACAAAAACTGTTGATTTTGATATCATTGAAATGGGGGCTCCATTCGAAGGTGATACTGCGGGCCAAGGCCTTCTTAATGAAATGCCTGACTGGGTGAAAGATCAAATAGAGTATGATGATTTGGTTGGATACCTTCAACCTCCAGTTGGAACTTGGGATGGTAAGGCCTATCGAATTAATATCGATGGAGATTGTCATACATTTTGCTATCGAACTGATTATTTTGGCCCAGGTTCAATTAGTGGTCGCGATAATCCACCAAAAACTTGGCAAGAAGTTAATCAAATCTCTAAGGACTTAGTCGGTAAAACTGATCCATTGACTGGACTTCCAGCTCATGGGTTTTTAGATCCGCTAAAAGGCTGGGGTGGCTTTGGAATGTACTTTTTGACTGATAGGGCTGGTCCTTATGTTAAGCATCCTGACGATCCTGCCTTTCTATTTGATATCGATACTATGAAGCCAAGGATTAACAACCCCGGATGGGTTCAAGCGATACAAGATGTTATGGACTTGATTGCAACTGAAGGAGCTTATCCTGCTGATCAAATAAATGCAGACCCTGGTACAACGGGCTTTCAGCAGTTTTTAGCAGGCACCGGTTCTATGCTTACATGGTGGGGTGATATCGGGTCTAACGCGAGAACCTCTGATACGTCTGTTATAGGTGATGTGGTCGGCTTTAGTGCTATACCGGGCTCTGATCGCGTTTATAACCACAATAAAGGTGCTTGGGAGAATACATACAATGAAGCTCCCAATAACGCGTATCTTGGTTGGGGCGTTTACGTAACAAACCGCGTAGAGGGCGATGCCAAGAAAAGAAAGGCCGCATGGTCGGCAGCAGCTCATATTGGAGGAAAAGATATTTCTCTTTGGACTTCTGCTTATCCTTCGGGTTTCCAGCCATACAGAAATTCTCACTTTAACTACGATGAGTGGGAAGCAGCTGGTTATGACCGCGCTTTTGTGGAAGACTATTTAGGATCAAACCTTGATACATATAATCATCCAAACTCGCTTAATGAACCGCGTATACCTGGCATCTTTCAGTATTATTCTGTAGCTGAAGATGAATTGGCCAAAGGCTTTGCTGGTCAATACGGCTCAGCCCAGGAAACGGCTGACGCCATCGCCGTTGCGTGGGAAAAGATTACTGACCAAATTGGACGAGATAGTCAGATCAAACTATACAAAGCTTCCATGGGACTCTAATAGTTAGAGTGGATATTGGGCCGGCGAAATTTGCCGGCCTAACGAAAATCACATAAGAATAAAATTAGGTTCGCATAACTGTGAGTAGTACTGAAACCGATTATCTTCATATAGTAACGCAAGACAGAATTTCGCCCCGGCGACGTGATCTTGGTCGAGTGATGATCTGGGGTTCTGCAGCCATATTATTTGTATTGATTGTGATCCAAAGCCTTGACCAGTTTAGCTCTCTGGACTTTGGCTTTACGACATGGAGACCAACTCTCTATGCCTACTTTTTTTGGGCAACGTGTCTTTGCTGGGCTCAAGTGATCCTTCATGGAGAACAAGGCAAGCGGCGCCTTTTTATATTGCCAGCAGTTCTTTTTGTTATTTCAATGGTAATCTTTCCACTTATTTTTGCTTTAGGGATAGCCTTTTCAAGTTGGAATTTATCGTCTCCTGATGGCCGCCAATTCAATGGTTTCGATAATGCCAGAGAGATGTGGACAGATCCATTTTATTGGAACGCATTAAAAAACATGGTTTGGTATATTTTGGCCATAATACCAGAATATATTATTGCATTTTGTCTCGCTGTCTTGCTTAACGCCCAAATAAAAGCGAGAAAGTTTTTCAGAGTGGCGTTTTTAATGCCTTTAATGTTGTCTCCTGTAGCAGTCAGCTGGATGATTGGTAAATCGATGTTGGAAATAAGGTTTGGTCCTATTTCTCGTTTGGCTCGAACGTTGGGATGGGACAATCCTTCTTTTTTTGGGTCTGACGAAATAGCACGATTTATGATTATGGTAATGGACGCATGGACATTCATTCCATTTATGATGATCATGATTTTAGCTGGCTTACAGGCTATTCCAAAAGAACTTCATGAGGCAGCTGAAGTGGATGGCGCGCCACCATGGAAAAAGTTTTGGGAAATTACTTTCCCTTTGATGTTGCCAGTATCAATTACAGCCATTCTGATACGAATTATTTTCAAATTAAAGCTAGCTGATATTATAATAAATGTAACTTCAGGCGGCCCTGGTGGAGCGACGGATAGTGTTACTAGCTTTATTTACAGAGAATATAGAGATCGAAGTAACGTAGGTTATGGCACATTCTTAGCCATAGTCTATCTAGTATTAATCGTAATTTTTATGACGTTTCTGATTAAAATGGCGGAACGTTGGTCGAAGCCAAGGTATTAAAATGTCTAAGCAAATCTTCTTCGATAGTAAAAACGACCTCTCATTCAAACCTAAACGATTTTTAGGAAAAACAGTAATTTATCTTATACTTATATTTTGGGCCATCATTTGTTTATTTCCTATTTATTGGACTGTCACAACAACCTTTAAAGCTGCTCCCGATGTGATGAAGGGTAACTTGGTGCCTTGGTGGGATTTTAAACCTAAGTGGCTTGGACTTAAGTCTTTGGGATTGTCACCAGATAGAATATTTGTTGAGAGTACAGTCAGAGAAGAATTTTTAAAGCGGTTTTGGAACTCTATGTTTGCAGCGGTTGGCTCATCAACCTTGGCTGTTCTTTTAGGAAGTTGTACGGCCTATGGTTTAAGTCGATTTAAATATCGATTTGGTTTTATGCGTAACTCAGATATTTCATTTTTCTTCTTATCTCAACTCATTCTTCCGCCAGTTGTTTTAGCATTACCATTTTTGGTCTTATACAAGGAATTGGCATTATTAGACACAAGAGTTGGGCTTATTGCTCTTTATACACTAACGGTTCTGCCTATTGTAATTTGGATAATGAAAGACCAATTTAGCTCAATTCCTACTGAATTGGAGGAGGCGGCTCTTGTTGATGGTTTGTCAATTTGGGGAGCGTTTTTAACGATAATAATGCCGATTGCTCTTCCAGGTATGGTCGCGGCTTTTATCATATCCCTGGTATTAACTTGGAACGAGTATTTTTTTGCTGCACTTTTAACGTCATCTCATGCAAAAACATTACCCGTTATGGTTGCGAGCCAGACAGGTTCACAGGGTATTTCCTGGTGGTCAATGGCCGCCCTATCATTAGCAGCTATTCTACCACTAATTATAATAGCTATCATTCTTGAACGCTATATCATCAAAGGAATGGCTGCTGGTGCGGTAAAATAAATTTTTCTACTTCAATAGGAAATATTCTGGATGATCTTTCTCCAAGGGTGCAACATAAGTCATTAACTTCCCTAGATGCTCTCTCAATACACGCTCTGAAAGATTTACATCTTTTTTTTCTAATGCTGTGAAGATTTTTTGATGCTCAACAAAAGTTGCATCAACCCTTCCAGGCACTGGCAACAGCAAGCGTCTTACTCGATTGACATTCATCCATGCAGTATCTGATAAACGGGACAATTTTTTGAAACCTGTTGCATCCAATATAATGGAATGGAATTGACTATCGAGGTTATAAAAACCTTGTATGTCTTTATCATCTATATAGGCTTTTTGTAATCTCAGATTACGACGAAGTTCGACTAAATTTTGATCTGTTATTGAATTCGCCAATTCTTTTATTGCTGCAACTTCTAAAGCTTCCCGAATGAAGGCCCCTTCTTTTAATTCGTCAATCGAAAACCGAGCAACATAAGTGCCAGCTTGTGGAACCACCTCAACCAAGCCATCTTGCACCAACAAAGCAATGGCTTCTGTTAAAGGTGTTCTGGATATACCAAAGGTTTTACAAAGTTCACTTTTTTTAAGCAATTGACCAGGTTCAAAATCGAGCTCAATGATAGCTTTTTGCAAAGCCACGTATGCTTTATGTTTCAATGAAGCAGGCTCTATTTTGTCAAAATTTAAATTTGGTTTGCGCGGATTAATCATTCATCAATAGTCATTTGCGACATCTCTGACATGTTAGCATGCCAATACTTAATTCGCAAACCTTCCAACTTGGTAAATTAATCACAATTGCTAACACAGGGAAAATGGATGCCAGAAAACCCTTTAAAGTAATCTAAATCTTTTTCATCAAATGTTTACTTACTTCATACAAAGACTTAAAAATCTCATAATTACGATCGTGAACTTCATAGACTTCAGCAATTATTTTTTTCTTAGTAGGGTTCCAGTTTTCAATCATTTCTCGCTTAACAAAACCCATTGAAAAGGCAGCTAAAAAGGCATTTCCATAACTAGCACCTATAGTATTTTCACGTACAATCTGATCGATACCCGTTATATCAGAAGTAGATTGGAGCCACAGATCGTTTTTAGTGCCACCACCAACTGCATATAGATTATTGGTTTGTGTGCCAGCATCCTCAAATGTTTCAATAACATGGCGCGTCCCGTGAGCAATTCCTTCTATCAGACTTCGATAAACATCCCCGCGTACATGATCTAGCCTCAAACCAAAAATCGTTCCTTTGGCATTGGGGTCATGTATTGGCGTTCGCTCGCCCGAGAAATAAGGAAGAAATACTATCCCATTTGCACCTGGTTGTGATGTATTTGCTTCTTTAGTCAATTCAGCAAAGCTAGAATTTAAATCTAATTCTTTTCCAAATTGTTCTCTAAACCAATGCGTTAGTGTTCCACTTGTAGCTAAACCGGCCATAGATGCATGCTCACCTTCGAATAGCCAAGGGGCATACCAGAGCCGTGGATCACTATTTTGTTCACGTGTGAGTGAAATCATAAAAATAGTTGACCCATACATACACATTGTATCACCTTCATTGGTGAGACCAATAGATACAGCCTCGGCTGCGGCGTCTATTGTTCCAGTTGTAACAGGTATACCTTTTGGCAGCCCTGTTTCAGACGCTGCCTTTTCTGTTATCGTGCCAGCGAGTTCTGTGGACCATTTGAGGGTAGGCAAATAGTCAATTGAAATAATATCTTTTGTAAGCTCATCACTCCAGTTTTGAGTATGGATATTATAAAGAGGTGAAAAATTAGCGGCAGTGTAGTGATCAATTACAAAATTTTCCGTGAGTTTATGTACTATGAAACTTGTTGACGTCAAAATTTTTGCTGTTTGCTTGAAAATTTCGGGTTTGTTTCTTTTCAGCCAAAGTATTTTGGGTCCAACAGATTGAGAAGTTAATGAGTTGCCACACATTTCCAAAATTTTATCTTCACCAATATTACTGTTTAATATGTCAATTTCTTCGTGAGATCTCGTATCTACTCCGTATAAAACGCCATTCATC
>LUMI01000055.1_pt1 | contig 31326 bp, 62 predicted proteins | sample 729681 | NCBI WGS metagenome assembly LUMI01 (sample SAMN03860267, study PRJNA289734) | marine metagenome | biome: seawater column; feature: ocean; material: water; isolation source: Red Sea water column Station 34 - depth 10m | place: Saudi Arabia: Red Sea | collected 2011-10-15 | depth 10 m
GATAAAGATGGTGGAACGTATATGCGACTTTGGGATCCTGATAGAATTGAAACTATCTATATGCCAGAAAGAGAGCCACCAACAATAATAGATACTGCCGATAACCTGATTGGCAAAATACCAGCAGTTATTTTATACAATGCTAAATCTCACAAACGTGGCATTGGTCAATCAGACCTTACTGATATAGCTGACTTACAAAAATCTATCTACAATGAATATTCTGAAATGGAACAATTAATCAGATTAACTAACCACCCATCATTAGTAAAAACTCCAAGTGTAAATGCAAGTGCTGGTGCTGGTGCAGTAATAGAAATGCCTGATGAATTAGAACCAAATCTAAAACCATATTTATTACAACCATCTGGTCAAAACTTAACTGCAATAATGGAATCAATAAATAACAAGGTAGAATCTATAAATAGAATTGCACATACAGGTGCAGTAAGAACTACTAAACAAGCAGTATCATCTGGTATAGCTTTACAAACAGAATTTGAATTATTCAATGCAAGACTTTCAGAAAAAGCAGATAACTTACAAATAGCTGAAGAACAATTATTTAGATTATATGCACTATTCCAAAATGCTACTTTTGATGGCGAGATAAATTACCCAGACTCATTTAACATTAGAGATTATGCTTCTGACTTAATTTACTTCCAACAAGCAAAAGCTATGAGTATTGGCTCTCCTACATTTAGCAAAGAAGTTGATAAAGAAATTGCTAGAGCAGTTGTAGATGATGACGAAAAGTTAAATATTATTTTTGATGAGATAGACCAAAAGTCTGAAGTTGGAGAGTTCACACAAGATGAGCCACAACAAGAAGATCAAGAAGTAGAGCAAGAGCAGATATAAAAAAGGCGACCATAAAGATCGCCTTTTATTTTTAATTATTTTTTATTTAAACTAAACTATATTTTCCATTTGGTTTGTAGTGGTCTTCTAAATACCTTATAATTTGGATTTAAAACTAGTTCTTCATAATGAGCATCTAAATGACCCATTTTGAAATAAGTTTTTTTTAGTTTTAAATGTTCTTTTCTAGGACTAAAATCATAATAGTTTTTTTTAATATATGCTTGTGCTTCTGCATAACTATTTAAAACTATTTCATTTTCTATTGTCCAACAAACATCAAGAGTTTCTTGTTCTTTGTTAAAAGTACCAAGTTCCCAGTTTGATTTATATGTTTTCATTTTCTCTCCTTTTGTTTTTAATGTATAAAATTTATAAAATATTGATATAAAGGTCAAATAATATATTATCCAATAAACACCAGACTTTTGGACAGAAATATAGAACAGATATAGAACAAATTATGGCAGATATAGTCAAAGACGCAACTTTTTACAGAATCAAGCAAATAGAGATAGCAGAAGCCGAATATTACAAATCATTAGTAGCAACATTAGATAGAATAGAAAGAGAAGTTGTATCTCTAGCTGGAAGACTCCCAACACAAGATGGTAAATTAATAGAACTTCAATCAGCTATTGCTATAAGACCCAGAATAAAATTTATTTTAGATAGAGAATATTTAGCTTGGTCAGATACAGTTGTAAGAGAGGGTTTTAATAAACAAGCAAAAAGAGTAGAAAAATCTTTTCAAAGAATAATACAAGAAGCAAAGTTAAGAAACAAATTATCAGCAGAGGATATTGCAAAATTTTCAGAACTTACAAAAGGAGATTTAGCTTTAGTAAAGAATCTTAAACAACAATACTTCACACAGTTTAAAGATGTATCAAATACATTTACAAGAAAATTGTCAGAAGTCACATATCAGAATGTATTAGTAGGGAATGATTTTACAGAGTTAGAAAAAGAACTTAGACAAACAATCAATGGTATATATGCTAGTTCTGATGATACAGAAGCACAAAAGCTAATAGATTACATTAACAGAAACAAATACAAAAAGTCTAAAAAAGCACAAGTAGATAGATCAATACAGACACTTCAGACTAAATTTGCAAGAGATAGGGCTGGAGAAAACATGAAAAGATATGCTTCTCAAATATTAAATGATTCTTTACGAGATTTTGATGCAACCCTCAACTTTAACAAATCAAGAGATGCTGGACTTACTTTTGTTAAATACTATGGAGATGTAATACCTACAACTAGAGAACTTTGCAGAAATTTAGTAAATGGTGTATATAACAAGAGAAAAGGTGGACTTTTTACCATCAACGAGATCAAGGATTTATGGCAAAGTAGATCATGGTCAGGTAAGAAATCAGGCAATCCACTTGTAGTAAGAGGTGGGTATAATTGCAGACATCAGTTTAGTTATGTCAATCCTGATTGGTATGATAGTAAAGGCGAACTTATAATATAAATAAATAGGAGAAACAATGTCAGACGACAAACAGGTTAATCAACCGCAAAATGATGTTCAGGAAGCTGAAGTTAAACAAACTAAAACTGACGAGAAACCAACAGCAACTTTTAATCAAGATGATGTAGATAGAATTGTAAAACAAAGATTAGAAGCTGAAAAAGCAAAACATCAAAGACAAGTTGATGAGGCTAGAAAAAAAGAAGAAGAAATCTTAAAAGAAAAACAAATACAAGAAGCAAAAACAAAAGCTGATCTTGAAAATCTTATGAAAGCTAGAATAGCTGAAAAAGATAAAGAATTAGCTGATTGGAAAGCTAAAGTAAAAACAATAAATGTAGATAATTCTATAATGTCATTAGCTTCTAAAAATAATGCTATTGCTCCTGATCAAGTAGTATCTTTATTAAAAAATGAAGTAAATTATAATGATGATGGTCGAGTAGAAATACTTGATAACAATAAAAATATTCGTTATAACCCAAAAGGGGAACTATTAACGATAGAGGATAGAGTTAAAGAGTTTTTAGATGCTAACCCACATTTCCGTAAAGGGTCTCCGTCTGGGTCAGGTTCTCAGAGTAGCATCGAGGGTAAAACTGTAAAACCATTTAATATTCAGGACTTAGATATGAGCAAGGCAGAAGATCGTCAAAAGTATGCTGAGTATCGCAAACAAAGAGACTCTGCTCCTGTTCAAATTAACTTAAACAATAAATAATAAAGGACAAACACAATGGCAAACGAAAGCACAAGTTCTACACTCTCAGAATTATATACTGAGATCGTAGCAGAAGCATTGTTCGTAGCAAGTGAAAGATCAATCATGAGACCACTTGTAAGAAACTATGCAGTAACAGGTGGTGGAAAGTCAGTTGAAGTTCCAATTTACTCTGCTGTTTCGGCAGCGGCTGTATCGGAAGCATCTGATTTATCTAACACAGCAATAGACCCAACATCAAAAACAATTACTTGTTCAGAGCATGGGATAATGACAACTCTAACTGATTTAGCAAGAAATTCAGCACCAAGAAATGTTGCGGCTGATATTGGTAGATTATTTGGAGAAGCTATTGCAAAGAAAATTGACAAAGACTTAACAGCTTTATTCGGTGGTTTTTCAACAACTGTCGGTTCAGCTTCAACAGCTATGTCAGCAAGTTTAATCTTCCAAGCAGTTGCTAAATTAAGAGCAAATGCAGTACCGGGAGATAATCTAAATGCTGTAATCCATCCACAAGTAGCATTTGACTTGAAATCAGGTCTTACAAATACATTTGCTAACCCAAATCCGGGTGTTGGAAATGAAATTTTAAGATCAAGCATAGTAGGTCAAATAGCTGGGGTAAATATATTTGAAACTTCAAATATGACAGACTCATCAAGTAATGATCCGGGAACAACTGGAGATTACAAAGGTGCAGTATTCCACCCAGATGCACTAGGATTAGCGATGATGCAAGATTTAAAAATTGAAACGCAACGCGATGCTAGTTTAAGAGCAGACGAGATTGTAGCAACAGCAGTTTATGGTGTGGCAGAGTTAAACGACACTAATGGTTGTGAAGTCGAAGCAGACTCATCAATCCAATAATAATTGGATACTTTGTGAGGGTGGGAAACTGCCCTCACATTCTAATAAGGAGAATTTATGGATATAAAATTAACAAATGGCAGAAAAATAATAACTAAAGATAAAAAGTATTACGAAGCTAATTTAGGATTTTATAAAAGAAATGGTTTTGTTCCTGTTGATGGAGTAAAAAAAGAAATTAAAAAAGCGACAGTAAAAGACATTTCTGATAAAGTAGTACAACTAAAACCAAAGAGAAAAAAAAATGCTAAGAAAACTAAAAAAAAGAATTAGAAGATTTATTAATTGGATTATGGGTGTTAAATAATGTCTAATTACACAGGTGCAAATGTTATAACTGCAAGTGATGTCACAAAGTATCAACCTGATGCTTTTGGTTTTGGTATTGCTTCAACAGATACAGAAGCAGTAAATTTCTTTGCACAAACAACAAATGATATTCTAAGACAGCTAAGAGTAGAATGGTGGCAGACATATAAAACAAATGTCTTTACAGATATTACAGTTTTAAATACAGCAGAGATGGTCGATACAAAAGTAAATTTAGATCAGTTTGAAAGGGCTGGTGTATATTTATTTTTAGGAAGATTTCTTTGTCCAGCGTTGACTAAATTTAGACCAGAAACAGAAAAAGATAGATTCGAAAGAATGGGAGAGTTCTATATGTCAGAATACAATAAAGAATGGAGAACAATCTTAGAAGATGGTGTTGAGTATGATGAGACAGGAGATGGCACTATTCAAGTTTCTGAAAGAGAGCCTTTACATGGATTTAGAAGATTGACTAGATAATGGCTATCAATCTTAATATCAAAACAAATCAAAAACAAGTATCAGCTAAATTTAAAAAGTTTGGTGCTGTATTACCAAGAATTATTGATAAAGGTGTTAAACAGGCTGGGTTTCAATTAGTAGATATTATTAGAACAAAAACAAAAAAAGGTATTGATTTTAACGATAGAAAATTTGCACCTTATTCAGAGGGTTATTTAAAAAAATTACAAAGAGAGGGCAAACCAACAGCAGTAGATTTATTCTATACTGGAAGAATGTTAGGTGCTTTAACACCATCTATGGTTAAAAAAACAGGAAAACATAAAGTTTCTCTTGCTTTTAGTAGAAAAGATGAAATAGACAAAGCTTTTTTTAATCAAGTAACTACAGACCCACAAAGAAAATTTTTTGGCTTTAATACTAGGACAGAAAAGATTATACAAAGAACATTCAATAAATTTGTAGAAAAAGAATTAAGGAAGTTTAAAATATGAGTAAAAGGGAAAATATTGCATCTAATCTTCTTACTGTTGTATCAGCTATATCGAGTCCTGATATAAAAAAAGCTACAAGACAACCTTTTCAACTAGATGAATTGTCAGACAAACAATATCCAGCAGTTATTATTCAAACATCAGAAGAAACAAGAGAAGATCAAGAAATTGGTTCTGGTGCCAAAACAAGAATAGGAACTATTGATTTTCTTTTACTAGGTTTTGTAAAAGGTGCTGAAGTAAATATTGACACAAAAAGAAATGAATTAATTACTGCTATTGAAACTGCTTTAGAATCTGATATTACAAGAAGTGGTAATGCACTTGATACAGAAGTAATATCTGTAGAAACAGACGAGGGTACATTGTTTCCAATAGGCGGAATAAGAATGACTATCAGGTGTATTTACGAGTTTGAAGCTGGAACACCATAGGAGATATAATGAACAGAGATAAAATTATTGATAAGATAGAAAAAAAAATAGACTCAATAGAAAAGTTACATGATAAAGAAAGTCTAATGTGTGAAGAAGTTAAAGATTTACTTGCTGATTTAAGAGACCAAGAAGAAGATGAGAAATGGGAAGATGACTCAGAAGAAGATTTTGACGAAGATAATGACGAAGAAGAAATTGACGAAGAAGAAGAAAACTAATATAACAATTTAATTATAGGAGAAAAAAAATGGCAGTACATCATGGCAAAGAGGGCGAAGTAGTAGTTGGCGGCACAGCAGTTGGCGAACTCGTTTCATTCACTTTAGAAACAACAGGAGATGTTGTTGAAAGCACAAAAATGGCTGATTCAGCAAAAACTTTTATTGCTGGAAGAACATCTTTTTCAGGTACTTTAGAAATGCATTTTGACGAAGCGGATAGTGTACAAACATCGTTAGTCGCTGGTGCAAGTATAACTTTTAAATTATTACCTGAGGGCAGTTCATCTGGCGACAGAAAATTTGAGGGTGCAAGTGTTATTACAGGAATGTCAGTATCACAACCTTTAGATGGAGTAGTTGCAAGATCAGTTACTTTTCAAGGAACAGGTGCTTTAACAATCGGAACTGAATAATAATTTATGTCAATAATAGACAGAGCCAAATCTCATTTCGAGAGTATAGGTGTTCAATCTATTGAAGTTCCTGAATGGAAAGATGAAGATGGAAAGCCATCAGTAATTTTTTGGAATCCTATTAACCTTTTTGAAAAAAATAAACTATTTAAAAAATCTGAAAACTTATCTGATGTAAGCATTTTAGCAGATATTGTTATTATGAAATCATTAGATAAAGATGGTAAAAAAATATTTAAACTTGACGATAAAATGGATCTATTAACAAAAGTAGATTCTGATGTTTTGTCGAGGGTCGCCACAGCTATGGTTCAAGTCATCTCTCCTGAAGAAGTAAAAAAAAACTAAAATTTAACCCTGAATTAAAAAATTTACTTATAGTCGCTGATAGGTTAAAAATAACTTTATCTGAACTTCTAAAAATGGAAGTTTGGGAGTATAACCATTGGCTAGGATATATGTTGAATGAAATAGAAGAACATAGATCTTTAGCTGACAGGAATAAAACATAATGGCACAAAACCTTAAAATAAATATATTAGCACAAGATAAAACAAAACAAGCTTTCAATGGTATCAGAGGGAGATTAGCTGGTCTTAAAAATGCTGTATTATCTGTTAAAGGTGCTTTAGTTAGTGTTGGTGCGGCTATAGTTATAAAACAGTTTGTTGATGTAGGAAAAACAGTTGAAGATTTACAAGTAAGATTAAAACAATTATTTGGCAGTACACAAGAGGGTGCAAAAGCTTTTGATGTTATGGCTAAATTTGCAAGTAGAGTTCCTTTTTCACTAGATGAAATACAAGCGGCATCTGGTAATCTAGCTGTTGTTGCTGGAGATGCAAATAGACTTTCAAAGATATTAGAGATTACAGGTAATGTTGCGGCAGTAACAGGATTAGATTTTAGAACTACTGGAGAACAAATACAAAGATCATTTGCTGGTGGTATTGCTGCGGCAGATATTTTTAGAGAAAAAGGTGTTAGAGATATGTTAGGTTTTAAAGCTGGTGCAACAGTAACAGCAGAGGAAACCATAAAAGCATTTGAAAGAGTTTTTGGAAAAGGTGGTAAATTTGGAAATGCAACAAAAGAATTATCTACAACATTTACTGGTACTTTATCAATGCTTGGAGATAAATTATTTAATTTTAAAAAGAATGTAGCAAACGCACAATTTTTTGATGAACTAAAAAAAGCATTTTCAGATTTAGATGCTTTTCTTGAAAGAAATGCAAGAGACATAGAAGCTATAGCAAAAGCATTAGGAAAAACTTTAGCATTTGCAGTTAAAGCATTTGCAACAGCAGTAAGAGGTATTGGACAAGCTGTAGGTTTTGTGAGGCGACAAATAGAAAATTTATTAAGAGCATTAGGTGTAGATATACCTTTAACAGTTGAAATAGTAAAAAGTTCAGAAGCGGCACAAGAACTATCTGCTGGTTTAGTTAAAGCAAAAACTATTTTAGAAGAATCACTTGAAATTATAAAAAAACAAAATCAAAGTTTTAGCATTTCTAAAGAACTTGTTGCTTCTATAAACAAAGGAGTTCAAGGAGTTTCAAGAGCATTTGCAGAAACTTTAGTATTAGGTAAAAAATTAAATACAAGTCTTAAAGAACTTGCTCAATCAATACTTATAGAAGTTATTGCAAAAACAACTGAAAGATTATTATTATTAAAAGTAGAACAAGTTTTAGAACAAATAAGCATCATACAACAAGAGAAAAAATTAAAAATTTTAAGAGAACAAGGTAAAGAACTTAGAAAAAACACAGGTTTAGGTTTTGTAAATACTGCTTTATCTTTTTTACCAACTTTTGCTAGTGGTGGTGCTATAAGAAAAGGACAACCAGCTATCGTAGGAGAAAAAGGTGCTGAGATGTTTATTCCAAACTCATCAGGTCAAATTACCCAAACGGCTAGAGGAACTGGTGGGGGTGCTGTCAATGTTAATTTTAATATTAACACAATAGATTCAAGAGGGTTCGACCAAGCATTAGTAGAAAACAGAGGCACTATTACATCAATAATAAATAATGCTCTAACAGAAAAAGGCAGAGGAGAAATAATTTAATGTCAGGTGCTTTTCCAATATCAAGTGCTGGTTTTGAAACGATGGGTATAAAATCAGTTCAAAATACAATTATTTCAAAATCATTGTCAGGTAAAAAACTTTCAAGACAAATTGATAATCAAAGATTTGGTTTTACTGCTAGAATAATTGTAGGAAAAAGATCAGATATATATGGCGAACTTATGGCTTTTATTATTAAACAAAGATCAGGTAAAGAAAATTTTACAATAATCCCCCCTGAAGTCGAAGATGCAAGAGGTGTAGAAACAGGAACATTAGCTGTCAATGGAAGTCATACTGCTGGAGATACGACTATTGCTATTGATGGATTTGCGGCAGATTCAGCAAATCGTTTGAGAGTTGGAGATTTTATAAAATTTAACGGACATACAAAAGTTTATATGGTTGTTGCAGATGTAACTAGTTCATCAGGTGCGGCTACAGTAACAATAGAACCACCTTTAGTTTCTAGTTTGGCAGATGACGAAACTGTTAGTTATGACAATATACCTTTTACAGTTCATCTTACAAACGACATACAAGAGTTTGGTGCTATTGGCTCTGACAAAGATGGAAACCTTTTATATCAATTTGAATTTGATGTAGAAGAATCCATATAATGAAAAAGTATAAAATTACACATTTGATTAGTGCAGATTTTGAAGCTACAGCTATTGTTAATGAAGATCAGATAGATACTAATTTAAACGATCTAAAAGACTATAAAAAACCTGATAGTAAATTTAATTTTACCATGTTAAAAGGTACTGAAAGCATAACAAGAAGTTATTACGAGGAATATGGCGAGAACACTAACAACATCAGTAAAAAACGAATTAGCGACAAATGAGATTAGACCAATCCATCTGATTACTATTGGTTTTGGAACACCTGTAAATATAACTGATTGTGGATTTAGTTTAACATCTTCTATATCTGGTTCTAGTGTTACTTATTCTCCATCATCTTTTTTAGTATCTATTCCATCATTTACAGAAGAAACAGATGTAACAAAAACATCATTACAACTTGCTTTATCTGGTGCAGATCAAACATTTATATCAACTTGTTTGAATGAAAATATTGTAAATGATAGTGTTGATATATTTAGAGGATTTTTAGATAGTTCAAATGCAATCATAGCTGACCCTGTATTATTGTATTCAGGAAATATAGATACTTTCCAAATAGATGAAACAACAACAGAATCAACAGTAATTTTAACAGTTGTATCTCATTGGGCAGACTTTGAAAAAAAATCTGGCAGACAAACAAACAATAATTCACAACAAAGATTTTTTAGCACAGATGTTGGTATGGATTTTTCAAGTCAAACTGTGCTTGATATTAAATGGGGTCGAGCATAATGGGATTTTTCAAAAGAGTATTCAAAGCGGCAACAACAGTATTTAGAGCAGTAAAAGCATTTAATTTTTTAGGAAACATAAATCCATTTGTAGCTTTAGGTGTATTTGCTGTTGGTTGGTTATTTGTAAGATCAAGAAAACCTGATGTTCCTGATTTTGGTACAAATGATTTTGAAGAAACTGAACGAGGAATATTACTTAATAAACAATCAAATAACTCATCTATACCTGTGGTCTATGGGGAAAGACTAATAGGCGGCACAAGAGTATTTATACAAACATCAGGAACAGATAATGAATTTTTATATATTGCTTTAGTTCTATGTGAGGGAGAAATAAACTCAATAGAAGAAATAAGAGTAGATGATAAAGTTGTTACATTTTCAGGTGCATTGACAGATAATACTCAAAGGACAGTAGCAAGTTCAGATTCTAATTTTTATAAAGATAGTGTTAGTTATATTACTGTTGAGCCACATTTAGGAACAGATGGTCAAAGTGCATCAAGTCTTTTATCAACATTATCAGGCTGGGGTACAAATCATAAATTATCAGGAATTGCATATTTAGCATTAAGATTCAAATGGAATCAAGATATATTTGGTGGAATACCAACTGTACAAGCAAAAGTAAAAGGAAGAAAAGTTGTTACATTAGATTCAAGTTTAAGTGAATCATCTGAAACATTTTCTACAAATCCAGCATTTTGTTTGTTAGATTATTTAAGAAACGAAAGATATGGTAAAGGTATTGCAACAGCAAATATAGATTTACAAAGTTTTAGAGATGCTTCACAAGTTTGTATTACACAAGTTACACCATTTTCAGGTGGAAGTGATATAAATATATTTGATACAAATGCTGTTCTTGATACATCAAAAAAAGTTATAGATAATGTCAGAGATATATTAAGAGGTTGCAGAGGTTATCTTCCTTATGTTCAAGGCAAGTATAAATTAGTTATTGAGACAACAGGTACAGCTTCAGTATCTTTAGACGAAGATGATATTATTGGTGGATATTCTTTATCTTCTCCTACAAAAAATTCTAAATACAACAGAGTCATCGCAACATTTATAAATCCAGATCGTAATTTTCAAGCAGATCAAGTTACATTTCCACCAACAGATGATAGTGGTTTGGCATCAGCAGATAGACACGCAACTATGAAAACTGCTGATGGTGGATTTTTGTTAGAGGGAAAGTTTGATTTCAAAACTATTACTTCTCCATATCAAGCTGAAGAAATGGCTGAGATTATTCTCAGACGAAGCAGAGAATCTTTAGGTCTAAGTATTGTTGTTGGGTTTAATGCTTATCAATTACACATTGGAGATATTGTAAATATAACATTATCTAGTTTAGGTTTTTCTACAAAAGCTTTCAGAGTTATACAAATGACTTTTAATGATGATTATACAATAACTTTACAATTAGTTGAACATCAAGATAGTCATTATACTTTTGCATCAAAGACACAAGTTTCATCTACACCATCAACTACTTTACCAAATCCATTTGTAGTTCAACCACCAGCATCAGTAACTTTATCTGACACATTAGTTGAATACAATGACGGCACAGTTATTGTTGCTTTAGATGTTGCTATCGGTGTATCTCCTGACAGCTTTGTTGATTTTTACCAAGTAGAATACAAACTAAGTACAGATTCAGATTTTATTATAGGTTCAAGAGGTTCATCATTAACACATAGAATACTTAATGTTATTGACCAAAAAGTGTATGATGTAAGAGTAAAAGCTGTAAATACACAGGGAGTTAGTTCATCATTTGTTACAGCACAAAGAACTATTGTAGGTGCTATTGCACCACCATCAGATGTTCAAAACTTTACTTGTAATGTATCTGGTCAAGATGCTCATTTAAGTTATGATGCAATATCAGATTTAGATTTAGCATTTTATCAAATAAGATTTTCTGAAAAAACTGATGGTACTGCTGAATGGTTAAACTCAGTAAATCTTGTAACTAAAGTATCAAGACCAGCAACATCAATAACAGTTCCAGCAAGAGTAGGAACTTATTTAATAAAAGCTGTAGATAAATTAGGTAATTTTAGTTCCAATGCAACAGCAGTAATATCTAATGTTGTTGGTGTAGAAAACTTTAATAATATTACAACTGTCAATGAACATCCTACATTCGCTGGTACTAAGACTGATGTTTCATTATCTGATAATGCTATAATACTTAATTCAAGTGAATTATTTGATTCCGCTTCAGGATTATTTGATGCTAACACAACTAGATTTTTCGATTCAGGTGTTGCTAATGCTGACTTTTTAGCATCAGGAACTTATGATTTTGAAAATGTTATAGATATTGGTGCAAAACATACAGCAAGAATTACAGCTTCTTTAACACAATCAGCTAGAAATCCTGATGATTTATTTGATAATAGGTCTGGTAATTTTGATTCAGGAAAATCAAATTTTGATGGAGACACACCAGCTAACTGTGATGCTCATTTAGAAATTGCAACTTCAGATGACAATTCTACATTTACATCTTTTCAGACTTTTGTTATAGGAAACTACACAGCAAGATTTTTTAAATTTAGACTTGTATTAACATCAAGTGATTTAGCTTCTACTGCTGTTGTGTCAGAAGCTACAGTAAAGATTGATATGGCTGATAGAATTTTTAGTGGAAATGATATAGTTTCAGGTACATCTACAAAAACTGTTACATTTACTACACCATTTAAAACAACAGGTTATGCAGTTGGTATTACAGGAGAGAATATGGCTACAGGAGATTTCTTTACAGTATCAAATAAAACTGTTAATGGTTTTGATGTATTGTTTCAAAATTCAAGCGGAAGTAATATTTCAAGAACTTTTGATTTTATTGCAAAAGGATTTTAAAAGGAGTATAAGCAAATATGGCTCAACATGACATGAATATCGCTAACCAATCTTTCCCTGATTTCAGGACAGATTTGAATAATGCTTTATCAGCTTTGAATACAATGCACTCAGGAACAAGCAGACCTAGTGGTGCGGCTGTTGGTACAATGTGGCTTGATACAACAAACTCAGGCTCAAACAGTTTAGAAATTAAATTTTTTGATGGCTCGGATGACATTTCTTTTGCAACAGTTGATACATCAGCAAATACTATAAACTTTATAGATAGTGCTGTTGCATCAGATTTAGTTAATGACACATCTCCTCAACTTGGTGGAGATTTAGATACAAATTCTTTTAATATTAAGATAGATGATGCCCATTTTATTGCAGATGAAAATGGTAACGAACAAATAATATTTCAAACAACTTCATCAGCAGTTAATCAGTTTGATATAACAAATGCCGCTACAGGCAATAATCCTATTTTTGAAGCTACAGGTGGAGATACAAATATTGGTATTGATTTAAAACCAAAAGGTTCAGGAGAAGTTGTTATAGGAACAGGTGCGGCTTCAGCAACTTTAACAACAAAAGGTGCTTATGATTTAATTCTTGATACAAATGCTGGTACAAACTCAGGAAATATTACGATAACAGATGGTGCAAATGGTAATATAGATGTATCTACAAACGGAACAGGTTATATCAAATTCAATGATCTAGCTTATATTCCTCAACAAGCATTAACATCATCATCAAATGCTGTAGCTTGGGATGTTCAAGCTAAACCAAACGCATATCATTTAACAACAGAAAATACTACATTCTCTGCACCAACTAATTCAGTTGAGGGTTCATTTATTTGTTTAGAAATAAATTATGATGGTTCACACACAATCGCATTTAATACTATTTTTGAGTTTGCGGCTTCAACTGCACCAACATTTACTTCAACAGATGGTAAAACTGATATATTAGTTTTTAGATACAATGGTTCAGTTTGGCAAGAAGTCGGAAGAACATTAAATTTAAGTGAAAGTTAAAATATGTATGCAATAGTAGAAGATAATCAAATAACACAATATGTAAATTTTCCTAAATCAATTGTGATAGGAGATGTAAGATACCCAGCTAAAATTTTTGAATTATGGTCTCAATCAGAAAAAGAAGCAATAGGTATTTATGAAATAGTAGTTGATAAAACAAACTACAAAGACCCAGCATATTACATCAATACAGATTCATCTTATACATTTGCAGATGGTCAAGTCACTGAATCTTGGGGAACTGCTACACCAAAAAGATTAGAAGATGAAGATGCAGTAGATGAAGATGGAGAAAATATTTTAGATGATGATGGCAACCAAGTAATTAATTATGGTTTAAAAACAGAGAAAAAAAGAATTGTAAAACAACAAGCATCAGGATTATTAGCACCAACAGATTGGTATGTTATAAAAGCAACAGAAGTGTCAGATTATAATGTTCCTGAAAATATCACAACATTTAGATCAGATGTTCGAGCAAAATCAAATGAAATGGAATCTCAAATAGATGCTTGTACTAATGTTGATGAATTAAAAACACTTTATGAATATGTAAATATAGGAACAGAAGAAAACCCTGTAATTGAAAGACCACTAGCAGAATTTCCTAAAGAGGTTGTCTAATGCCACTTATACTTGGAACTAACTCCATAAAAGATACAGGCTATGATGTAGCTAACTCATTAAGGTTTAATGATGGGAGTTCAGATTATTTAGTAAGGTCATTAGGTAGTCAATCAAGTTTAAGAATAGGCACATTTAGTTTTTGGATTAAATTAAGTCAAATTACAGTAAATCGTCAAATATATTCAAACGAAGTAGAGAATGACAATAATAGAGGATATATACAATTAACAAACACAGATGAATTAAGAATAGTAGATAATGATAATTCTGGAACCCATATTCAATTAAAAACAAATAGAAAATTAAGAGATGTGTCTGCGTGGTATCATATCGTTATAAGAATTGACACAACACAATCAACAAGCACAGACAGGGTAAGAGTATATATCAATGGAGTCCAAGAAACAAGTTTTGCTCAGACAGATTATCCATCACAAAATGATGATTTAAAAATATTTGAAGGTGGTCAAACAAATAAAAATTTATTAGGATCAGGTTATCCAGCAGGAAGTTCTTATATAGATGGTTATATTTGTGAATTTGTTTATTGTGATGGTCAATCACTAGACCCTACCTCATTTGGAGAGTTTGATTCTGATAGTCCTAATGTATGGAAGCCAATAGATGTATCAGGATTAACATTTGGAAATAATGGATTTTATTTAGATTTTGAGGATAGTTCAGCTTTAGGAAAAGATGTATCAGGAAACTCTAATAACTTTACTGTAAATAATTTAACAAGTGTAGATCAATCTACTGATACTTGCACAAATAATTTTGCAACATTGAATCCTTTAACAAATACAAGAGGAACTTCTCAAAATTTTAAAGAGGGTAATTTACAAATAGATGGTACTGGCTCAGGTGCTGGTGCAAGTGCATCTACAATATCAACAAGCACATCAGGAAAATATTATATAGAATGTAAAATAGATTCATTAGGAAGTGGTTATGCAGAATTTTTTGCAATAGCAACTTCTTCTTATGCTAATCATACACTTGGTTATTTTGAAACAAATACAGATACTATTCTTTGGAATCTTGATTATAGATCTGGTCAATCAAAAATAAGAAAAGATGGCAGTAGTATTATAACCACACCAACTTCATTTTCAAATGGAGATATAATAGGTATGGCTATAGATGTTGATAATGGTAAAATTTATTTTCACAGAAACGGCACTTATGTAAATTATAGTGGCACTCAAAATCCATCATCAGGAAGTAATGGTATTACTTTACCAACTTCATCAGATGGTTATTTAATAGCAGCTTCAGTAGATAATAATTCAGGATCAGGTACAACACTTACAATGAACTTTGGCTCTCCGTCATTTAGTATTTCATCAGGAAATAGTGATGGTAATGGCTATGGAAACTTTGAATATTCTGTACCATCAGGATATTATAGCTTATGCACTAAAAACTTAGCGGAGTTTGGATAATGCCTTATACAACTATAGACGACCCAACAATTTATTTTAATACAAAACTTTATACTGGTAATGGTTCAAGTGGTCATGCAATCTCAGGCGTGGGATTCCAGCCTGATTGGGTCTGGATAAAAAATAGAGGTGGTGCTGGAGATCATGCTTTACATGATTCAATTAGATCTGCTACTAACAGATTAAAAAGTAATAATTCTAACGCAGAAGCTACTGCTTCAGAGGGTTTACAAAGTTTTGATAGTGATGGATTTACTTTAGGAGATGCTGGTAATTATAATGGTTCATCTGGTACTTATGCCTCATGGAATTGGTTAGCTGGTGGAACAGCACCAGCCATAACATACTCAGTAAAAGTAGTTTCAGATTCAGGAAACAAATATAGATTTGATGATTTTGGTACAAGTGCTGTAACCTTAGATTTACAAGAGGGTGGTACTTACACATTCGATCAATCCGATAGTTCAAATTCAGGACATCCATTAAGATTTTCTACAACATCAGATGGAACTCATGGTGGGGGAAGTGAATTTACTACAAATGTCACAACAACAGGAACTCCAGGAAGTGCTGGTGCAAAAACTGTAATCACAGTTGCTAGTGGTACTGCAACTCTTTATTATTATTGCTCATCACATTCAGGTATGGGTGGACAAGCAAACACAAACTCAACATTTGGTTCATCAAATTTTGGTGGCAGTATTCAATCAACTGTTTCTGCGAATACTACTGCTGGATTTTCTATTGTGTCTTTTACAGCTAATAGTGGTACTGTTAGCACTGTTGGTCATGGGTTAGGTGTTAAACCAGATTGGATAATTTTTAAAGGAAGAAGTATAGGACAAGGTTGGATTGTATGGCATCAAGAATTTAATGCAAGAAGTAGATTAGTTTTGAATGGTACAAATGCTGTATCAACCACACAAACTAATTTTATGAATGATACTTTGCCATCATCATCAGTATTTACAATTGGAAATGATGCAGATACTAATAATGGCACAGATACTTATATAGCCTACTGTTTCGCAGAGAAAAAAGGCTACTCAAAATTTGGAAGCTACACAGGAAATGGAAATGCAGATGGAACATTTATTTATCTCGGATTTCAACCAGCTTTTTTTCTTGTTAAAAATATTACTAATGCTGGGTACGATTGGGAACTAAGAGATAATAAAAGAGATAGTTATAATCCAGTAGGTTATAGACTAGAGGCAAATACAAGTGATGCAGAGTCATCTTATTATGCAGAGTATGATTTTGTAAGTAATGGTATCAAGATAAGACAAAATGGAAATAATTATAATACATCAGGTGCATCTTACATCTACATGGCATTTGCAGAAAATCCATTTGTAAATTCTAATGGTGTACCCAACAACGCAAGATAGGAATTAATTATGCAATTATCAAAACATTTTACATTATCAGAGATGGAAAAATCTCAAACAGCTACAAGAAAAGGTATATCTAATAAAGCTGGGTCAGGAGAAATAAAAAATTTAACTGATTTATGTTATGAAGTATTAGAGCCTGTACGAGCAAAGTTTGAAAAACCAATAATTATCACTTCAGGTTATAGAAGCCCTGAACTATGCGAAGCAATAGGAAGCAAATCTACATCTCAACACGCAAAAGGACAGGCAGTAGATTTTGAGATAGCTGGTGTGTCTAATCTGCAAGTAGCTTTATGGATTCAAAATAATTGTAATTTTGACCAACTTATATTAGAGTTTTGGAAAGCAGAAGATAAAGACCCTAACTCAGGTTGGGTTCATTGTAGCTTTGCAGAGGGAAGCAACAGAAAACAAGTATTAACATTTGATGGTAAAACTTATACTAACGGACTTCCTGAGGCTAAATGGTCAGATGGTAAAATGCAAAACTAGGAGAAAATATGGCACTAACAAAAAAACAAAAGAAACTTCCAATGGCTTTACAAAAAGCTATACTGAAGAAACAAAAGCAAACTAAAAAAACTAAAAGGAGAAAATAAAATGCCTTATCATACAGGAAAAGGTTCTCATGGCGGAATGAAGAAAAAGAAGAAAAAAGCTAAGAAACCAAAAATGAATAGAAGAAAAAGATAATGGTTAAAGTAGCATCTATAACAAACATTATCAAAGGTCTAAAGCCTCGACAACAAAAGACCATGAAGAATCATGCTAGGCATCACAGCCTAAAACACATGAGATCAATGGCAAGAGCCATGAAAAAAGGTGCTACTTTTCAAACTGCCCACAACAGGGCTATGAGGAGTGTAGGTAAATGAGAGGATTTACAACAACAGCTACTTTAGCTGAGATGATAAACAAAAGACCAATTAGGAAAAGAAGAAGAAATGTCAAAAAAAAGAAAAAGAAGAAAAGTACCAAAAGATAAAGAAACTGATTTACCTAAAAAGTATTTATCAGGTCTTAAAGGTGGTGCAAGATCACAAAGAGCAAGTTTGATAAAAGCTATGTCTGAAGCTTACAAAAGAGGACAAAGAATACCAAGATCAATGTTTAGGGCGAGGGCGAGAAGTGGCTATTAGAAGAAAACCTTTATCTGCTAGAGTTGTTTCTATACTTAGAGCAAAGGCTAAGACTCGAAAAAATATAACTCTTGGTATCTTAAAACAAGTTTATAGGAGAGGGCAAGGGGCATATCTTTCCAGCGGCAGTAGACCAAGAACATCAATGCAAAGTTGGTCGCTTGGCAGAGTCAACTCATTCCTCAGAGGGTCAAGAAAACATGATCTTGATTTAAGAAGAAAAATTCGTAAAAGAAAATAATGAAAACAACTAAAGAAAAATTTGTAGAGATTGATGGAAGAATTAAATTAGTAAATCAAAAAATAGATTTAATAATTAAGAATCATTTACATCACATGAAAAAAGACATTGATAGAATTTTATATTCTCTTGGTGCAATCGGTCTATTGGTTTTAGGACAATTACTTTACTTACTCTCGAAATAGTTGTATTAAGACTTATGATCTATAAGTCTGTTTTGATAATTAGTGATACACATATTCCTTACCATGTGCCTGAGTTAATGGACTTTCTTAAATTACTTAAAAAAAAATATAAACCTGATAGGGTTATTCATATTGGAGATGAAGTAGATAAACATGCTATGTCATTTCACGATAGCGACCCTGATTTACCTAGTGCTGGAGACGAGTTAAAATTATCAATACCGGTAATAAAAGAACTAGAAAAAATGTTTCCTAAGATGGATTTATTAGACTCTAATCATGGAAGCCTTGTTTTTAGACGAGCATTTAAACATGGCATACCAAGAGCATATATAAAAAAATATAATGATTTTTTAGAAGTGGGTAAGGGTTGGAAGTGGCATGATGATTTAGTTATAGATACACCTTTAGGAAAAGTTTATTTCTGTCATGGCAAGACACCGGATATTCTCAAATTGGCTACTAGCATGGGGATGTCATGTGTTTCCGGACATTATCATTCGCTTATGGGTGTCAGGTGGTTTGGCAATAGTTTAGGTTTGTATTTTGGACTTCAAGTAGGTTGTATGATAGACTCTAAAAGTTTGGCATTTAGATATAACAAAGTACAAAAAGCTAGACCAATTATAGGCTGTTCAGTAATATATAATGGATTACCTATAATTGAGCCTTTTATTAAAGATAAGACAGGAAAATGGGTCGGAAAGCTACTTTAAAGCCACAGAGAGCCACAGAGAGGGCAACTCAAAGACAAATAGGGGGTCAGCATTATAAATTACCTATATCTCCTTTAAAATTTATATTAGCCAATAAGCTTAACTTTGTAGATGGAAATATTGTTAAATATGCAGTAAGAAATAAAAAGGGAGAAAGCCTAAAAGAAAAGTACGATAAAATTATACATTACGCAGAATTAGGAAAAGAATTATTAGGAGAATAATATGTGGCTTTCAATACTTAAAAACCCTTTGACTAAAATGGTTGCTGGAAAAGTAGTAGATCATTTTAAACATAAAGCAGAAAAAGTAAAAACTATAAGAGAAGCAGAAATTCAAGCTTGTAAAGAGGTTGATGTTCAAAGAATTAAATCACAAGATAAAAGCTGGAAAGACGAGATATTGATGGTATGGTTGATTGCAATGCTATCAACAGGTTGGTTTGAAGATACTAGAGACAATTTTGAGGAGTGGGTAAGAATTATAAATGATTTACCTGATAGTGTTTGGTATCTTGTAATCATTGTATTTACTGCAACTTTTTCTACTAAGATGACAGATAAAGTTTTAAACAGAAACAAAAAGAAGTAATATGATGAATGACCAACGATGCAGTTATTATAGAAGTAGAGTTTCATTTACACAGTTTGTATGAACCTTATGGTCATTTTGTTTGTCTAAGATTTATAGATACATACCCACAAAAAACAAAACTTACATCTTTGTTAAAAGACTTTAATCAATACCCAGATGTTAAATTGGTTGATTACGATTTTAAAATAGAAAAAATTACTGAAGCTACTGATATTACAGGATTAGAAATTACAAAACATTAGCGACCCATCAAGTCTCCCTGATGGGTCTATCTTTATGTAATTTAATTAAACTGTTCAAGGAGCCAATATCAACATAAAGAATTTTGTCATCCCTCTTGCTTTCCAGCTAGAGTTAAATCTCTTTTTACTTCTGTTTGTCTAACAGATAAATAACGATCTAAATTGTTATACATTAATTTTGCTTTTATAAGATTTGCTTCTGCATGGGCGTAGCTTTTAATTATTTCTTTATACTCAGGGTCAGTTCTTGCTTTATGTTCTGCTTCTCCAACAGTTTTAGTATCTAATTTATATTTAAGAAAAAGTTTTGAAAACATAGCTTTTCTTCCCTCATCTAATATAATTGATTTCTCTGCCCATTCTGACCAAAGACTACTTGCTTCTGTCATTTTTTTATAAGCTTCTCTACTATTTAAGTTCATCGTTTCCATTTCATCTCCTGTTGAATTATATATCTAAATGCACCTGTAGCTGGGTCAAAATCTATTTTAGAACAACCTACTAATAAAATAAAAACTATAATAGATATTATACCTATAATAAATTTATAAATCATTTTTGTATATTTACGATGTATTGGATGTCCAAATAAAATCATGGGTAAGCCAACATTTCTTTAGCTTCTATTTCTAAATCTTCTACTTGCTTTGCTAATTTTTTATTATCAGCTTTTACCTGATCTAATTCTTTTCTTAATTGTCCATTTAATTCTCTATGACTATCATTAGCATTTATTAAAGCTGTCATTTCAGCTTCTTTACTGTCAATTATATTTTTTAAATTAACTACAACATCATTTAGAGCATGAGTTTCTTTTTCTTTAATTTCTAATTGTTTTGTAAGGTCTTGATCTCCTCTATCATCTTTTGTCATATTATCTCCTCTAAAGGTGCTGGGCAGTAGAGAGAGAGAAACTGCCCAACACATAACCTAAAAGTATATGTTATGAAAATATTATACTTAAACTGCTTACGCATTAAATTCTCTCTATCATAAAATTTATAAATATCATAACGAATCATTTGTAGCTGATTTGCTTTGATTTGAAAAACATTAAATATTATCGTTTTAGTTGTATCTAATGTTAAATAAGCTAGGTTTTAAGCCATTATTTTAGGGGTTGTAATTCAACCTTAATAATGCTTATATGTCTGTATATGTTAAATATAAAAAAAACAAATAACCTAAAAGGAGAGAAGATGACAACAGTAAGAGAAAAAATACAAAACTTTGTTACTAAACTTGAAAAAAAATATCCTAGTTTGATTACAAACCAAATGGAACTAGGTACAGGAAACCACCCAAATTATGATGACTACAAATGGACAGAAAATTTGGTAGGTAGAGATAAGCTAGAGAAATGGAAAAAGTTTAAATACATTTTAAAAGTTTGGAATCAAGTTGATAATGGCACTAGACCAGATTGGGAAATAAATTATATTTTTAGAAATTATGGTTATTACCATTACGATAAATTATTAAGAGAGGAGAGAGCATAATGAAACCAATAAGTAAAAATAATGTTGTATTACAAAAGGGAGATAAGTGTATTTTTGCACCAGAAAAAAAAACTTATCTTTTAGAACCAAACAAAAAAGTTATCGTAAGAAATGTGTATGATAATGGAGTTGTAGAAGTTCATCACAATACAGGCATCTATACAAATGTTTATGCAAATCAATTAATAAAGGAGAGAGCAAATGACTAATATACATTTAGCAAACTACATAAAAGATAAATGGATTGATAGGCTTTATTGCACACTACATGGTAAAGTTTATCTAATTCAAGCTGATGGCTCTGAATATAATGGTGCTATCAAAACAAAAAAATTCTCAGGTAAAACTTTTAGTTTTACTGAGGATGGTAGATGGTTCGACAGGTCAGGGTTGCCTGTCGCAAAACCATCTGAAGCTGACACCAAAGTTGAGATCAGCATTTTAAAATCTGAAATTAAAAAGAGAGAAGAAGATAAAAAGTTTCAGGCTTTAAAAAATAAACTAACCAATAACCTAAAAGGAAACAAATAATGTCTAATAGTAAAATATACTCTACTACTGATTATAATAAGTTTGGAAAACTTAAAGGTAATAGAGCAATTAACGAACTTCATGTAAGAAAGTTAGTTGAGTCAATTAAAGAAAAAGACTTGGAGATGCCAATAGCTGTAGATGAAAATCTTAATGTCCTAGATGGTCAGCATAGATTAGAAGCTTATAAGATTGTTGGTAATCCAATCACTTACTTCATCAAAAGTCAGTTTGATTTGCAAGATGTAAGAAATGTCAATTCTGTAAATAGAAAATGGAATTTGACAGAATACTTAATGTCTTTCTGCAAACTTGGTAAAAAAGATTACCAACTCTTAGAGTGGTTTCATAGAACTTATGAGTTTGGCATAGTAGAATGTATTGCTATGCTGAATGGTAAGGGGTATTGCAACACTACTTCTAGGAAAGACTTTAAAAAAGGTCATTTTGTAATTGAGGATTTAGAACAAGGTAAAACTTGGGCTAAAAATATAAATGCTTGTGGCGAGTATTTTGAATATTACAAAAAGAGAGCGTTTGTTCATGCCATAATTAGTTGTCTTAAAGATAAGACTTTTAATTGGTCTATCTTTTATAAAAGACTTAAAAACAATTCTAGTAAGCTTAAAAATCAAGCTTCTAAGAACGATTTTATAATCAACATAGAAAGATTATATAATCATGGTACAGCAAGTAAGTATAAGATCAGACTCGATCTTTACGATGATAAGAGGTAAATATGCCAAAATTAATCTTATCAATTAAGACTAGAAATAAGTCATTTAATTTGCTAAAACAAATGTATAAAGATTTTGGGGTCATATTTGACCCCAATACTACTTTAAGTAAAGTAGAAAACTTTATAAAGGAGAAAGCTGATGGAAAAAGCACTTCCAAAGCTTCAAGCCAAGTACGACAAGGCAATAGTGAAAGAAAAAGACTTGTTGGAAAAGCTAAAGAAGATAAGGAACAACAAAAAATCATTAGCTTGGAAGATACATCAGACCAAGTATCATCCAGCTATGATCTAAAGAGAGAGGACAAATAGTTATGAAAAAAATGTACTTAATAACAATGATCGTATGCACTCTTTTAAATGGATGTGCCAAATACGAGCCAATCATAGACACAAAAGGAAAATCAAAGTTTGAAACATCTAATGCAAGTGAAATTTCGAATGATAAAATTTTGTGTGAAAAACTTGCAAGAAACAATACAACATTTTTTGGTAATATAAATTTTTGGATATTGTCCCCTAAAGCAGAGACTCAATATATTGATATTTACAGAAAATGTTTAGAGGGGAGAAACCATAATGTCCTTAATTAAAAAAGCTGTTGAAGAAGCTTTGAAAAAAGAAAAACTAACGATTAATTATAAACAATTAGGAAATCATCCAAGATTAGTTGATGATCGTAAAAGTAAATTTCTTATGAAAAAAAGGTCAGATGGTGTAAGAGAGGTAAGAAAAGATTAATGCCTAAACCATCAATAAGAATAAAAAAATTAGCTTTCATCTGTGCTAAGTGTTTCAATACCAAAGTTGATAAATTAGCATGGTTTGTAGGAAGCACCCTTTTCAACGAGTCATTACTCTGTCGAACTTGTTGGCAAGGTCAATTTAATAAATTGACAGAGAAAGAGAGAAAGGAATGGGCTTTTTATGATGATAAAAAACCAAGAAAAAATTGCTGAAATAAGTCATCTGATTCCACCAAACCTAAATATGTTTGGTGTATCAGCAGAACAAAATGACAAAGTTCTGAGAAAGATTTATGGATTGCAATTAAAGAAGATGAGACTAATGCGTGGCTATACTCAGACAAGAGTTGCAAAAGCAATTTCTGTCACATTTCAACAAATTCAAAAATACGAAAAAGGTGTAAATGCTGTAAGTATTATGAATGAGTTAAAATTAGCTGAATTTCTAAAGTGCGATAGAAACTACTTTGTTCAGCCAATTACTGAGAATGGTTATAAATTTTTAACAAAAACAATAACATATAAAGTAAGGGAGAGAGAAAATGGCAGTTATCAAAAGTAAAGATAAACATGGAAACCAAATTGAGTTCGACCCAAAGGGTAGAGGTTCAAGGTATAAAGTTAATGGACTTAAAAAGAAAGGAGTCACTACAATTATAAGCGAAAGATTTGGTAAAGGTGCTTTGATGTGGTGGAGTGAAAATTGTGTTTATGAAGCTATAAAACAGCTAATGAAACATAATAAAAAACCTGTTGATGAGATTCAGCAATTTGAAGATGATCTCAAATACAGGGTCAAACAAATAAAAGAAAATGCTATGCACATTGGAACTAATATGCACTCTTTAGCTGAAGATTATATCTTAGGTAAAGAAGTTATTAATCCAAACTCAGAGCCACTTAAAACTATGTTTGAAAAGTTTAAGAAGTTTTGGGATAGCAAAAAAATCAAAGTAGTTGAGACAGAAAAAACATATTACTCAAAAGAGTTAGATGTTTGTGGAACTCTTGATTGCCTTGTTAAGTATAAAGGTAAGATTGGAATATTAGATTTTAAAACATCTAAGGATTTTTACCCTGATATGCCAATCCAAATTCATACTTATAGAAAATTAGTAGAAGATTCTACTGATTTAAAAGTTGAGTTCTTAGCAGTTATAAATATTCCAAAAGAACCTGTTAAGGATGTGGAGATGAGGATATTTCAAATAAAGCCTAAGTATCTTAAAGGCTTCAAAGCTTGTAAATATCTGAATAGCTTAGAAGAAGATTTTAAGCAAAGAAACTTGGAATATAATAAACAAAGGAGCAACTAATGAGTGGAATAAAGTTAAAAAAAGAACAAGCCAAAGCTTTTAAACAATTTAACGACTTTGTTCTAAAAGTAATAGAAAAATCAGTTCATTATCATAATACAAATCATCATGATTCTTTAGATAAAGAAAATGCTTTAGAAGATTTAACACAATTATTGCATAAACATTTTAATTGGTTAAGTGTGTTAGATGCAACTGAGATAGAATCTATTGCTAAAAATGTAAAAGAGAGGAGTAACTAATGTCATATCAACAACAACAAAAAATACCTTTTTGTGCTTTAACTATGAAGATGTATGCAACAGGTAAAAAAAGCCCTAAGTTTGAATTTAAAGCTGGTGCTGATAGTTTATTTACCTGTAGCTTAACAAAGAAAAAGTACAAATTATCACAAATCAATGAGTGGTATTTAACCCCTGAGGTTCAAAAATACCATCTTCAGGGTTATAGAGCAGTTTGGTATGGTAAAACTGAACATAATGAAAATCCTAACAAGTACAGTAAAGGAGACACTAATTTTGTTTTGAGTTTTATTATGATTAAACCATACAAACCTCAACCTAATGTGGATGGTATGAAACCAATCGCACAAGCAATTCCACAGCCAATGCAACAAGTAGCAAAAGCTGAAGAATCTTTTGATGATGATTTACCACCATTTTAATAAACTTAAAGAAAAGCTGAGTGTGTGGTCACTATATAACAGAGAATATATAGTTGGCTTCATACTTGGCTTTGTAATAGGAGCAATATTGTTATGAAACAATTAGAGTTGGAATATCCAGCACATAATTTTACAGATACAAGTAAATCAGCTTGGGCTAATAAAAAAGATAAATTGACAAAAAGAGAACAAGTTTATGAGTATGTTAAGACTCAGGCTTCAACAAATTATGAAATATCTGATGAGTTGGAAATGCCATTATCAAGTGTTTGTGCAAGATGCAGAGAATTACAGCTTCTTGGATTGATAGAAGATAGTGGGAGAAGAAAAGAAACACCTTATGGTAAAACAGCTATAATATGGCAAAAAAAAGACCAACAGTAGCAGAGAAAAAGTGGATGGAAGCAGTATCTAATTATGGATGTATTGCTTGTCATCAAGATGGATTAAATGTTCCAGCAGAGATACATCACATCAGAAAGCATACAGGAATGGGTCTAAGACCCTCACACACGAGGATTTTGCCATTATGTAGTGTCCACCATAGGACAGGTAAAATATCTGTCCATTTGGGTAAAAAAGCTTTTGTAGAAAGATATGGAACAGAAGAACAATTAGAAAAAAAACTGAGAGAGAGGTTAGAAACATGGAACGCAATAGCGGGTATTTTTTAGTATGGCGAAAGATTTGGAAATCTCCTGTATTTAAAAATTTAAAACAATGTGCAATATGGATATATATGATTAGTCAGGCAACTCATAGAGATAAGACCCTGAACTTTTTAGACAATAAGATATTCGTCAAAAAAGCTGAGTTGATATTTCCATTAAGAAAAAATGCTGAGATTTGGGGTATTACATATTCTGAAATGAGGACTTTTATAAAAAGACTTAAAAATAGGAAAATGATTAGTGTAAGAATGCACCACCTTTTACCCACCTCTAACCACCCCAGCAGAAAAGTAAGTATAATTGAGTGCTTAAATTACGATAAATATCAGTACATAGATGAGACGCAACCACCTCAACACCAGTTATCGCCTAATACTAATACACTAAATACTAATACCAATATTAGTATAGGGTCAAGCAAGGCTGTGAATAATGGGTATAAAACAGTTGGGTCTTGGGGAGAGTACAATATCTTAGAAAAAGCTGGAAAGAAGTATTTGAAACACAAATGGAAAGATGAGCCATTGAAAGAATATTAATGATTGGATTGCTAAGAATATTTAAGTATGTCAGAAAAAGATTGATAAAACTATCATTAGAAAATAAAATGCTCAAAACCCAGCTTGAATATTATAGAGCAATAGTTGAATCAGATATACATAGAAAACATTAATGGTAAAAAAAAAGTCAAAATTTAGACACATTTCAATAAACAAAAAAAAGTTTTATTTTTACGAGATTAAGTGGTGGGATATACTAGGAGACTCAGGTCATGCTACATCAAAGGAGTTTGACACTATGAAACCAGCATTGATGACAACAACAGGATATGTTTATTCTAAAGATAAGAAACATTTAAAAACATTTGCTAGTTATGATGAGAACGAGGAAAGTTTTAGTGATCGTAATGTCTTTCCAATAGGATGTATTAAGGAACTTAAAAAAATAGAAATTTGATACCATTTCCAAAAAAAAAATATAATATTATTTATTGTGACCCAGCTTGGTACTTTAAAACATATTCTGATAAAGGGAATAAACGATCTGCTTTACAGCATTATAATTGCCTTAATATTAATGATATTTATAATTTACCTGTTAGTTCAATTTGTGATAATGATTGCATCTTATTCATATGGGCTATTGACCCAATGCTTCCTGAAGCTATTGAAACTATTAAAAGATGGGGTTTTAAATATAAAACAGTAGCTTTTACATGGGTCAAAGAAAATAGAAAAACAGATGGATATTTTACAGGCTTAGGATATTGGACTAGAGCAAATCCTGAGATGTGTTTATTAGCAACTAAAGGAAAACCAAAAAGACTTTCTAAAGCTGTAAAACAATTAATTATTAGTAAAAGACAAGAGCATAGTAAAAAACCTGATAGGATTAGAGATAGAATAATACAGCTATGTGGAGATTTACCTAGAATAGAATTATTTGCAAGACAAAGAGTAGAGGGTTGGGATTGTTGGGGAAATGAGGTATAAGAATCAATAATGAAAAGCGACATAAATAAGGCAGAAAAGAAGAAACAAATGGGCAGACCACAAAAGTCTATTGATGAAAAAATATTAGCAAATTTAAGTCAAATAGGATGCACACAAGAAGAAATAGGTAGCATCGTAGGAATATCAGCAAGAACATTACAGAGAAGATTTGCCGAATTATTAGAGGTTAATAAAAACAAAGGTAAAGCTAGTTTAAGAAAAAGAATGTACGAAAAAGCTATGAAAGGTAATGATAAGCTTTTGATATGGTTGTCTAAGAACTACTTAAACATGGTTGATAAAGTACATACAACATCTACAACAGAGCCTTTACCATTAATCATAGAAGCTAAAGCTGAAGAAGTAAAAGATCTAAATGGCAAAGAAAAAAGGTAATGTGTATGGTGCAGTTGTACTGTACGAGAAAACTTACAAAGGTACTTCCATTGGCAGACGACCTAATACATCATCAATGAATAAAAATCGCAGACGACAGCTTGGTAAGAAACCTTATTACAGAGGACAGGGCAAATGAATAAACGATCTAATTTTTACCCAAATGGAGAGATTATAGATTTTAGATTACCACAGGATTTTAGACCATCACAAGGCAGAGGAAGCTGTGGGAACTGTGGTCAATATAGTAACAAACACGCATTTTGTAATGTTTATAAAAGCTTTCATGTAAAAGATGTTTATGTTTGCAATCAATGGAGACAAAGACATTTTAAAAGATAATGGAATTGATAATCCTAAATGATGGTGTGTATCAGTTAGTTCCTGTAACAAAAGAAATATTAAAAGGTATTGAAATTATAAGTGAGGCTACTTGCTTTGATGTATGTGATATTCTTAGACTTAAACTTACCGGATATGTAAATACTTTAAATCTTCATGTAATGAATGATGGGAGTGGCTATCTTTTTGGGTGCATTTGTAGATGATTAGTGTTATTTACAAATTATGTCATTACATGGAAATAGAAAACTAAACAAACCTTTTAGAACACCATCAGCTTCAAAGAAGTTTGGAGTCTATGTAAGAAATAAAAGAACAGGCAGAGTTCAGATAGTTAGATTTGGTGCGAAAGGTATGCCAATAAGAAAAAATAATCCAACACGACAGAGGATGTTTTTTGCTCGTTTCCGTCCTATACTTGCAAAGGTAAGAAGAAGTGGAAAACAAGTTACTCTTTCTAGTGCATATTGGGCAATTCAATCTTGGAAAAAAGGGTTTAAGATATGAGTAAAAAAGACGATACAATTAGAGTCAGTTCAGAGTCTAAGTTACAGTTACCACTCGCTAATTTAATTGGGATAATTCTTGTGGTTAGTGGTGCAGTATTTGGCTATGCAAATCTTACAGGAAGAATAGGTGCATTAGAAACAGCAGATACTTTATTCCAAGCTGATCTACTAAAAAAGGCTGAACAAGAGCCAAAAAACTTAGAGATGTTTATGCTGATAGAACACTTAGCATCTCAAATAGAATCTATTGAAAAAGAGATAGAAGCTAGTAGATACAACAAAGTCAATATAGATCATTTAAAAGAGCAAGTAGATAATATAAATAAACAAATAGAAAAATTAAGAAATGGTAATCACTAATGGAAACAATAATAGCTTTATTGATGTTTGTAGGTACTGAACAAAAACTTATAGAAATGACTTACATGCCATCAATCTCAAAATGCCTTGAAAAAAAAAGGATTAGCACGAGGAATAGCAATGCTACCTTTATGTGTTCAAAAGTAAAAGCTGAATTAGATGCAGATAACAAAATATTAAGGATAGAAAAATTAAAATAATTTATGAGTCTTAATAATGATAGATTGGTTTTTAGAAAAAGTAGAAAAGATAACAAGATCAATATTTCATTGGACTTGGAGAGTCAAAACTCAAAGAAAATGGAAAAGGAAAAAGTAAGTGGAATATGTATTAACTATGGTTATCTGTGCTTATGTAGAGGGTAAAACTTCTTGTATTCCACCAATGCGAGTAAATAAAACTTATGTAGATGCTTATACTTGTATGCTTGATGGTTACACAAGGTCTTATGATAAGATTATTGAATTAGGCAAAGATGATGTTAATAAATATAATATCTATATAAAGTTTGGCTGTAATGAAGATCACTCTAACAAAACCACAACATCTTATATCATCGTCAAATAAAAGATTTAGAGTTTTAATATCAGGCAGAAGATTTGGTAAAACATATCTTGCTATAACTGAAATGATGAAATACGCATCAAAACCAAATCAAAAAATATGGTATGTAGCACCAACATTAAAGATGGCTAAAGACATTTGCTGGAGTCAATTAAAAGAAGTTCTTAATCAGTTTAATTGGATAGAAGATATTAACGAAACTACACTTACAATAACTATAAGAAAAACTAACAGCACCATATCTTTAAAATCTGCTGATCTGCCTGATACACTAAGAGGTACAGGTTTAAATTTTCTTATATTAGATGAGTTTGCAGATATAGATAAGAGAGCATGGTTTGAAGTATTAAGAGCATCAATATCAGATACACTTGGTCATGTTATGATGTGTGGTACTCCAAAAGGTTATGGTAATTGGAGTTATGAAATGTACTTAAAAGGAAAGCAAGACCCTGAGTGGGAAAGCTTTCAATTCACTACATTACAGGGTGGAATGGTTACAGAAAAAGAACTCGATCAAGCAAAACAAGATTTAGATCAAAGAACATTTAGACAAGAGTTCGAGGGTACATTTGAAAATTATGCTGGTGCTATCTACTATAACTTTCATCCTGTGGATTCTGTTATTGAAAAACATTTAGATTTTAGAAAACCTTTACATATTGGCATGGACTTTAATGTGAATCCAATGTCATGTTGTGTAGCACAAATAGAAAAAGAAAAGATATATATTGTTGATGAGATAGTAATTTATTCAAGTAATACTGATGAAATGGTACAAGAAATAAGAGATAGGTATGGAACAAAGATGCACATAACTATTTACCCTGACCCAGCTTCAAGACAAAGAAAAACAAGTGCTGGTGGGAGAACAGATTTATCAATACTACAGAATGGTGGCTTTCATGTAAAAGTAAAAAATAGACATCCAGCAGTTAGAGATAGAATCAATGCTGTAAATTCTAAACTCAAAGATACTAATGGAAATCGTCATATTTTTGTTTCCAAATCTTGCAAAACATTGATAAAAGGATTACAAAGACAAACATACAAGGAAGATACAAATATTCCTAACAAAGAGGATGGATTTGACCATATGAATGATGCTTTAGGTTATATGATTGATTACATAAAACCTTTAGTAGTTCAGATGCCAAGTTCAAGACCTACTAGATGGACAATGAAATAGATTATGGCATATTCACGAGACGAAGCATTTGAGACCCACAAAGACTACAAAGAAAATGTTAATCAATGGGAATATTAC
>LUMI01000178.1_pt2 | contig 31284 bp, 25 predicted proteins | sample 729681 | NCBI WGS metagenome assembly LUMI01 (sample SAMN03860267, study PRJNA289734) | marine metagenome | biome: seawater column; feature: ocean; material: water; isolation source: Red Sea water column Station 34 - depth 10m | place: Saudi Arabia: Red Sea | collected 2011-10-15 | depth 10 m
CAAATAAGAAGAGAGAAGCCTGATTATGTGATGATGTGGGGGTGGGGTGCAATGAATCCGGGAGCAATTAATGAAGCTGTAAAAACCAGGTTTGATATGAACAGGTTCATTGGCATTTGGTGGTCTGGACATGATGATGACTTAATGGTCGCTGGGCAAAAAGCGAAAGGTTACAAAGCACTAAGTTGGAATATACCAGGGAAGTATCCAGTTATTGATGATATCAAGAAATATGTAATCGATAAGGGATTATCCAAAATTAAAAATGCTGATACGATTTATAGGAATTTTTATACGAGAGGGATAATCATCAGTATGATGCAAGCTGAAGCAATCAGGACTGCTCAAAAACATTTCAACACTTCAAAAGTTAATGCGGAACAAGTTAGATGGGGATTAGAAAATCTCAATATAACGGAAGCAAGACTTGAAGAATTGGGTATGAAAGGAATGGGTTATCCTATAAAAACTTCATGTGAAGATCATAGTGGCCACCATCCAGCATGGGTACTTGAATGGAATGGAAAAGAGTTTGAGCCAATAACAAATCTTATTGCTCCAATGAACGATGTCGTTAGGCCAATGCTTGAAGAGGCTGCAAATAAATATGCAGAAAGCAATTCTCCTTGGCCAGGAAGAAACAACATACCTTGTAATTAAATTTCAAAAACAATTTTGTTAGAAATTAATAATATCGAGGTTATTTATGATCACGTCATTCTTGTTTTAAAAGGAGTATCCTTAACGGTTGATAAGGATGGCGTGGTTGCTTTGTTAGGAGCCAACGGAGCAGGCAAGACCACGACATTGAAGGCGATCTCGAATCTTCTTCAGGCGGAACGGGGTGAAGTCACCAAGGGCAGTATCGAGTTTGAGGGGCAGGCGGTTCATTCCTTGACTCCGAATGAATTGGTGAAGATGGGCTGCATCCAGGTGATGGAAGGCCGGCATGTGTTTGAGCATCTGACCACAGAAGAGAACCTGCTTACCGGGGCCTATACCCGGCGTGACGGTCGTTCCGGGATTCGGCGCGATCTTGAGCAGGTTTATCACTATTTTCCCCGCCTCAAGGAACGGAGAAGCAGTCAGGCAGGTTACACTTCCGGCGGAGAGCAACAGATGATGGCCATCGGCAGGGCACTCATGTCACGTCCGAAAATGATTTTACTCGACGAACCATCGATGGGTCTTGCTCCCCAACTGGTTGAGGAAATCTTTGAAATCGTCAAGGATCTTAATCAGAAAGAAGGTGTCAGTTTTCTTCTGGCAGAACAGAACACGAACATCGCACTGAAATACGCTACCTACGGTTACATTCTTGAAAACGGAAGGGTGGTGATGGATGGAACTGCGGAAGACCTGAAAAACAATGAAGACGTCAAGGAATTCTATCTTGGTGTAGGTGCCGAAGGTCGTGCCAGTTTCAGAGATGTGAAACATTACCGCAGGCGAAAGCGCTGGCTGGGTTGATCTTCCGGACTTGTATTCCACCCCAATATTCTTCCAGTCATTCCATTTACTCAGTATAATTTCATCTTTGATCTTGAAATCCTTGGATGAAGTTTCTATAAAATTAAGTCGTTTTATTTCAATATCTTCGACCCTTTTGCCGTCATGATAGTCGTCGACGCACTCAGTAAACAGTTTGGCCAGTTTCAGGCCGTTGATGAAATTTCATTCGAAGTACAACGCGGGGAGGTAGTAGGTTTTCTCGGGCCTAACGGTGCCGGGAAATCAACCACCATGAAGATGCTGACCTGTTACCTGCCTCCGACTTCGGGGAATGCGGAAGTCAATGGCTTCAGCATCAACAGCCAAAGACTACAGGTGCAGGAACAGATCGGATATTTACCAGAAAGTGCACCGTCTTACAACGAAATGCAGGTGGAAGAATTTCTCAGTTTCATCGGCGAAGTCAGAGGATATACAGGTTCCGAATTAAGAAGAAGGGTCGGTCGGGTTTTGGAATTGACCTCACTCCAGGAAGCCCGCAAGCAAATCATCGATACCCTATCCAAGGGATTCCGGCAGAGAACCTGCCTTGCCCAGGCACTCATTCACGATCCACCTGTTTTGATTCTTGATGAACCTACTGATGGACTTGATCCGAATCAGAAGCATGAGGTGCGGGAATTGATCCGCAGGATGAGTGAAGAACGGACGATTCTTGTTTCCACCCACATCCTCGAAGAAGTCGAGGCGGTCTGCACTCGCGCATTGATCATTTCGGAAGGCCGTCTGGTAGGACTGGGGACCCCCGATGAGCTATTATCACAATCCATTTACCGGAATGCGATCACGCTAAGTGTGTCTGGAGTCAATGCAGAAACGTTGTTGGAAGACCTCAACGGTCTGGAACAGGTCTATTCGGTGGAACGTCTTGAAGATATGCCGAATGGTGCGATTACGGTCCGGGTCTTTCCTAAAGACCGCGAATCGATTTCCAGTGAGCTCGAGAAGTTTTTAAAGAAAAAGAAAATGTCCATTGAACAGTTTTTTGTGGAACGAGGAAGACTCGATGAGGTTTTCCGCAAATTGACCCTTGGAAATTAAGCAGGGGAAGGTATGAAAGGTCTTTTTCCAATTTTTAAACGTGAACTGCTGGCCTATTTCAGGTCTCCGGTAGCCTACGTCTTCATCATCATTTTTCTGGCAGCCAATGCCGGGTGTACGTTTCTTCTCGGGAATTTCTACAACTCGAACCAAGCAAGCCTTGAAAATTCTTTTCTTTTTCACCCCTGGCTTTATCTGTTCCTGATCCCTGCAGTGGGAATGCGGCTTTGGGCAGAAGAACGACGTTCGGGAACCGGTGAATTGTTGCTGACCCTCCCGGTCCGAACCAGTGTTACCGTGTTCGGTAAATTCCTGGCAGGATGGGCTTTCATTGCGGTAGCTCTGGTGTTGACTTTTCCAATGATCATCACGGTTCATTTTCTCGGATTTCCGGACAACGGCCCAATCATCACAGGATACCTCGGGAGTTTATTGATGGCTGGGGCATATTTGGCGATTGCGAGCTTTACTTCCGCCTTAACCAAAAATCAGGTCATCAGTTTTATCATCAGTGTCAACATCTGTCTTATTTTGGTTCTTTTGGGGTGGGGAGTGATGTCCGAAATGCTGAACGCGGTGTTCCCGGTGTGGCTCACTGATGTGATCAGTCAGTTCAGTTTTACCACTCATTTTGATGCGATCCGGAGAGGGGTGGTCGATTTCAGGGATATCGTTTATTTCCTCTCGATCATCATTTTCATGCTGATGACCAACGTTGTTGTGCTTGAATCCAAAAAAGGTTCCTGATTCCGGAAGCAATCATTCGATACCATTTCAATCCAGATTGAATTTATCTTATGTCTCGTAACTGGTCTTATTCATCCTTAAGCATCCTGCTTCTTTTTATCTGCTTGATTGCGGTCAATGTGGTGGCCTATTACCTGCCGATGCGAGCAGATATGACCGCGGAAAAGCTCTACACCATTTCAGAGGGGTCGCGTTCCATTCTCTCAGGGTTAAAAGATCCGCTTCGCATCAAATACTACTTTTCCGCCAGCAGTGAAGAACTGCCTCCCTACATTAAAAATTATGCAGAACGGGTGCGTGAAGTCCTGGAAGAGTATGAAAACCTGTCTTCAGGACGAATCACTCTGGAAACTTTTGATCCCAAACCGGATACCGAAGAAGAGGAATGGGCGGAACGTTATGGGATCAATGCCGTTACCCTTCCTCAGGGAAGCAGATTGTATTTCGGTGCTGTCGTCCTGATGCTGGATCAGGAGATGACCTTACCTTTTTTCGATCCCAGGCGGGAAAGATTTTTAGAGTATGATCTGACCCAAGCGATTTACAAAGTCAGTCAAACCGAGCGTCCGAAAATAGGAATCCTCTCCACGCTGAATCTGAGCGGGGGGCGCAGTATGATTCCCGGACAAAGACCGGCAGAAAAATGGGTATTTCTGGGAGAGATGGAAAAGACCATGGAAGTGGTTAATCTGCCGTTGGATACCGAGGAGATTGCCGACGACATAGGTTTGTTGCTGGTCATGCACCCCAAGGAATTCAGTGACAGTTTGGTTTATGCTATCGATCAGTTTGTGCTTCGCGGTGGGAAAACCATTGTCATGGTTGATCCGAACGGAAGGGCTGATCTGGCATCACCGATGAACCAGATGGGAAGACAACCCCAGATTGCGAGCAACCTTCCGAAACTATTTGAGAAATGGGGGGTCGATTATGATGTGTCCAAAGTCAGTGGAGATCCGACCTTCGGTACCCCGGTCAATACCGGCAGCGGGGTGATGCGTTTCCCAATGTGGATGTCATTCAATGCCCAGGCTTTGGATCAGACTCACCCGGTGACGTCTCAGTTGGAAAACGTTCTGTTTGTCGAAGCCGGTGCGCTCTCCAAAGCCAAGGACAGTAAACACGAATACACGCCGCTTCTTTCCCTTTCCGACAAGAGTGGAATTCTTGATGCTTTCATGCTCCGTTTTGTCCAACCGAACCAGATCAGTCGTGACCTAAAACCGGATAATCAAAGCAAATCCCTGATTGCCAGGGTCTCAGGTAAATTTGAAACAGCATTTCCGGGAGGTCGTCCCCCGGCTGAGAAAAAGGAGGGAGAAGAGCAACCCGAACCTCAACAGCCTCTGAATCATGAACATTTGAATGCTGCTCAGGAAGCAACCTCGGTCATGGTGTTCAGTGATATTGATTTCATCAGTGATGATTTTTCCGTGCAGAAGATGAATTTTCTTGGGCAGAGAATCATTCAGCCTGCAAATGATAATTTGAACCTGATGCTGAACGCGGTGGAACACCTTTCTGGAAATGAGGCGTTGATGAGCATCCGTTCCCGGGGACAATCTGCCCGGCCCTTCACCAGATTGCAGGCGATGCAGGTCGAAGCACAGATGAAATTCCAGGACGAAGAGTCCCGTCTCCAGGAAACCCTGAAACAGGTTCAAAACCAGCTCGATACCCTGCTTGAATCGGCAGGTAAAAAAGGTGAGACCGAAGTCATTCTTCCTCCTGAAATGCAGGCAGAAATCAAACGATTTCGAGGCGAAGAACGGCAGACAAGGAAAAAGCTTAGAGAGGTTAGAAAAGTCCTCAGGCAGGACATCGAAAGTCTGGGAACACGGCTGACGGTTATCAACATGCTCGCTGTTCCATTGATTGTCGGAATCATCGGCTTCTTTTTCTACCGATCCAGGTTACAGGCCAGGAATACAAGAGCGGTTTCCTGAGAACATTCCCGGCTTGATGTAAGTTTCCGGAAAAGCATTATTTCTCTCCATTCATCAGCGGTTTTTTTTCTTAAAATCCTGAAAATCTTCTGCTTCTTCATAGGGTTCAGTGAATCTGCAGAAATCTGAAAACCCTGCATCTGCTCCAGTGTTCCATCTTAATGCGGATCCCGAAGCACGTCCCGGAGGTCGTTGGACTGATCGGCAGTTGAGCTTTGGTCTTCAGGTGCGAGATGCGCTCCATCTCACTTATGTATTTTATGAATGGGAGGCAGAGGCCTACCCAGGATTCATGGTGGAGCCGTGGTTACACATCAGGCTCGATCATCAGAACTTTTGTTTTGGAAATTGGTGGGGATGGAAGATTCAATTTGATCCCGGATGCAATCTCCCCAATAGATTGGCTTATGCGATTCTGTTAGAAAAAAAGGATGATCAGTCGAATTGGGTGCTCGATCCATTCAGCAGAGTTTGTGCCGGAGGAGAATACTGGAATCGTCCTATTTGTTTTCAGATCGAACCGGATTCTTACAAACTCCAGCAGATAAACCGTTCGCCTGGGTCTCATTTTCAGGGATTACGCCGGCTGGCAGCAATCAAGCCACAAGAACCTGTTCTTCGTCCCAATCGTCCTGAACTCAATTTGAGCCAATGCATTATTTACGAATGTCATGTCAGGGGCATGACGAGGCTCGCTCATGAAGGAATGGATCGGCAGGCAGCAAAGGGGACCTTCAAGGCCTTAAGTGAAACAATACCTCATCTGAAAAAACTAGGAATCAACGTAGTAGAGTTGCTGCCGGTTTTTGAATTTGATGAAAACGAGAATCCCCTCCGGCATCCTGATTCTGGAAACCGGCTTCTCAATTACTGGGGATACTCCCCCATCCTGTTTCAAGTTCCAAAACAGAGTTACGCGAAGGATTTCAACAATCCCGAGATCGAATTCCGTCGGATGGTGGATGCCTTTCATCAAGCAGGTATCGAAGTCTGGTTGGATGTGGTTTTCAATCATACTGCAGAACTGGACGACTCCGGACCCGCGGAACACTTTAAATTATTGGGCCGGGAAGACTGGTATCTGTTGAGCAAGGATGGAGAATTCCTAAATTTTTCCGGATGCGGAAATACATTCAAATGCGCGGGTCCAGGAGCACGGAGGATGATTCGGGATTCCCTTGTTTATTGGGCTCAGAATCTTGGGGTTGACGGTTTCCGCTTTGATTTGGCAAGTATCCTGGAACGTGATCCAAATGGAAATTTTCACCAAGGTTCGGAATTACTGTGGGAGTTAAAAAACGATCCGGAACTTGCTGGAATCAAAATGATCGCCGAACCCTGGGATGCCGTTGGAGGATACCGTCTCGGGTATCCCTCAAAAAATGCGAATTGGGCCGAGTGGAATGATTCATTTCGGGACACGGTCCGAAAGGCGGTGAGAGGAGAGGAGGGGCAAATGACGGCATTGAAAGAAGCCATTCTTGGAAGCCCGGGAAAATTTGGTTCGACCGAAAAAGGCCGGGAGTTCAGCATTAATTTCATCACCTCCCACGATGGCATGACTCTCAATGACCTGGTCAGTTACAACATTAAGTACAATCTCGAAAACGGAGAAGAAAACAGGGATGGCCATCATTCTGAGTTCTCATTCAATTGCGGGATTGAAGGTCCGACTCAAGATGCAGAAGTCCTGGAATTACGACGAAGGAAAATTAGGCTGATGCATTTTCTTCTTCAGGTTTCAAATGGGATCCCAATGATCCTTGCAGGAGATGAAATGTTGCGGACCCAATTGGGAAATAACAATGCCTACTGTCATGATTCTCCTTTAACCTGGGTTGACTGGACCCTGGCGGAACGTAACTCAGAACTGGTGGAATATGTCGGCTCTTTGATTGATTTCCGCAAGAAGAACTTCGGATTTCTATTTTCTGAAACCAGCCACTATCGATGGTTTAATGCAATCGGGGAAGAGGAGTCCTTGGAAGAATACGTCCGTACCCTGCATTGGCAGGTTCTTAATCAACAATCACCTGAAACGGAATTTCGTTTCCTGGTGAATTGCTTCGATCGTCCTGTTGAGTTTCGGGTTCCTGAAAAAAATGAATGGGAGTTGATATTGGATAGTTATGGAGATGTTTTGGGACCCATATCCTGGGAGAAGCCCGGTTCGGTATGGGTTGAGGGATTTTCAGCGAAATGCTTGAAATTCAGGGGCGATGGAAAGTTGGTGTATTGAATTATGAGGACAACTCTCAAAATTTGTATAAAGCGAAATTTTCGGTTCGCTTAATGAAGTGCTTGAAGAATTTTTAATTCACTAAGCCGCAGCAGCAACAGCCATTTCGGCGGCCTCTCCAAGTCCGTCCGCCATTTGTAAACGATCTCCGAAACCTGAAGATCCGATGATCTTCTGGGCTTCTTCTGCATTGGTCCCTTCGAGTCTTACCACCACTGGAATCTGCAAATTGACTTTACGGAAGGCCTCGACGATTCCGGATGCAACCATGTCACATCGCACGATGCCTCCGAATATATTGATCAGAATGCATCGTACGTTGGGATCCTGGGTGATGATCTGAAAGCCCTTCTCTACGGTTTCTTCGGTCGCGGTGCCGCCTACATCAAGGAAATTTGCGGGTTCTCCTCCATAGGTTTTGATGATGTCCATTGTACCCATTGCCAAACCGGCCCCGTTGACCATGCATCCGATCGAACCGTCGAGCTTGATGTAATTCAGTTCGTACTCTCCGGCTTCCGTTTCGAGAGGATCCTCTTCAGCAAGGTCTCTCATGTCAGCATTGTCTCGGTGACGGAATAAAGCGTTATCATCAAAGCTGAGTTTGGCATCGAGGGCCACTACCCGGTCGTCGCCGGTAAGAACCAGGGGATTGATCTCGACGAGGCTGCAATCCTCATGGACAAAGGTTTGATAAAGGGAACTGAAAAGTTTTGCAGCAGGCCGGAGAAGTTTGGGATTGATTTGATCGATTCCAAGTCCGTAAGCCAGTTCTGATGCCTGATAGGGAAGCAGACCCAGTGATGGATCGGCAAAAATTTTGAGAATTTTTTCCGGTGTGTTGGCTGCCACTTCCTCAATGTCCATTCCACCCTCGGTCGATGCAAGCAGGACAACAGACTGCTTGGTTCGGTCAACCAGCACCGAACAGTAAAGTTCCTTGATGATTTCCATGCCTTCTTCGATCAGAACCCTGAGCACTTTTTGCCCGGCGGGTCCGGTCTGTTTGGTCACCAGTTGCATGCCCAGGATTTTTTCTGCGTTTTCCCGGACTTCCTCCAACCCGCGGCAGACTTTGACTCCACCGCCCTTACCGCGTCCACCGGCATGGATCTGAGCCTTGACCACCCAGACTTCTCCGCCTAACTCTCTCGCAGCATCGACGGCTTCCTCTACAGATTCTGCAACTTTGCTTCGGGGCACCGGAACCCCATATCGTGAAAGAACCTGTTTGGCCTGGAATTCGTGAATTTTCATGGTGGAAATGGTGAATAGATTTAATTTTAGGGTTCCCCGACCCGGAGGTCGGGATTTGTTTCAGGGTAATTTCAGCCCATTATATCACTGACGGCTTCGCGTTCCATTTCAAGTTCTTCCCGGGTAGCCTGGACTTTTTGTTGCCCAAATTCATTCAGTTCCAGACTTTGAACAACTTCGTACTCGTAATTACCCAGACTTCTCAAAGGATAGCTGAACATGATTCCTTCAGGAATCCCGTAACTTCCATCACTGGGGATGGCAGTACTGAACCATTCTCCGTCAGGGGTGGGGTTGTTGAGCCGCTGAATGGTATCGACGACAGCATTGGCAGCAGATGCTGCAGATGAAGCCCCACGGGCTTTAATGATCGCTGCACCACGTTGCTGTACGGATTTGATAAAATCTCCCTGAAGCCAGCCTTCATCCTGAATGACTTCTGTTACCGGCTTCCCATAAATGCTGGCATTATAGAAATCTGGATATTGGGTCGCACTATGGTTGCCCCAGATGCAAAGATTTTTCACATCACTGATATCGCTGCCTGATCTCTCGGCCAGTTGTCGGCGAGCACGATTCTCGTCAAGTGCAGTCATGGCGAACCAGCGGTTCTTGGGGATGCTTGGGGCATGACTCATGGCGATCATGCAATTGGTATTGCATGGATTGCCGATGACGAGGATTTTTGCCCGATCTCCGGCTTGTTCCTCGATGGCTTTGCCCTGTCCGACAAAGATACCTCCGTTGACACGAAGGAGGTCGTTGCGCTCCATCCCTGCTTTTCTTGGTGCAGCACCCACCAGCAGAATCCAATCTGTATCTTTGAATGCGACTCCTGCATCGGAGGTGGTGGTAATTTTTTGGAGAAGTGGAAAGGCGCAATCGTCCAATTCCATTTTGACTCCCTCGAGTGCCGGAAGTGCAGGTTCCAATTCCAAAAGCTGCAACTCGACCTTGGTATCTGGACCAAAAACGGATCCGGATGCAATCCTAAATAAAAGGGCATATCCGATCTGACCGGCAGCACCGGTAACAGCAACTTTGACTGTATTCATTAGGTCTCCTTCTTATTGGAGGGTTGATCCCCGAAAAATTATTTTTTCGGAGATCTCCTCTTCAAGTTAAATGAGTTAACCCCGCTCAAAATTAAGGGTGAAGCGTACCCTGCATCTTTGGGAAATCTTCTCTTTCTGAGTTCGTGTTCTTAGAACTTTATGGATCAAATGCAACATTATCTTCTTCTGTTCAGTGATAACTTAGCTTTTCAGTTACAAATCACGGATGAACTACATCATATTGAATGGAACCGATCATTACAATTGGTAATCAACGCAATATTGACATGATCAATTGAATTTTCTGGGCAATGATTTGCGCTGAAGAAGGACACTCATTTTCTCATCCATAGAGCAAAAACCTCAAAATCATGATTTCCTGAAAATCTATAAACCTCTCAAAAACGTAATTTTTAATTATTCGAAAAAATAATTTTAAGTTTAATAAATCCAAGCAGGACTATTTCATCTGTAAATCCTAATCAAATCATTAGCGATTGACTTATTATAGAGTCTCAGAAATAATATTTGACTTTACAAAAAATATTTCATGCTGGTTAACTCTGTTTCAAGTTTAGCGAGCATGAACGAATATAAACCCTAACCAGTGCTCTATTCAGAGCCTTAACCTCCAGAGGTCTTGTGACATCCACTGAAACCAAACCAGAATCAACCGAAAATCTTGAACCAATTGTTTTCTTTGAAGAAGAAGAAGACTTCAATCAGCTTTATGAAGAAAGTCTGATAGGAATCAAGGAACAGGATATCGTCCATGCAAAAGTTAGTGAAGTCGGAAAAGATTTTGTCATTATTGATTTTGGTTACAAATCCGATTGCCGGATCCCGCTTGAAGAATTTCAGAATTTTGAGGGAGAAATTGATGTACAGGCTGGTGATACGGTTGAAGTCTATGTTGAGGCTTTGGAAGATGAAGACGGAGTTACTCAGCTTTCAAAAAGAAAGGCAGAAAAACTCAGAACTTGGCAGAAGATCGGTGAGATTTTTGAAGAGGGGGGTCTGGTACGGGGGATGATTACCGCACGCATCAAGGGTGGGCTTTCGGTAGATATTGGAGTCAAGGCTTTCCTGCCTGGCTCACAGGTGGATCTGCGCCCGGTCAGAAACCTGGATAAGCTGCTTGGTGAAAGTTTCGATTTCAAAATTCTGAAATACAATCAGAAACGTGGAAACATTGTTCTATCAAGACGTGCGCTTCTGGAAATCGACCGAGAGGAAAAGCGAAAGAAAACTCTGCAGATTCTCAAAGAGGGAGCAGTCATCACAGGACATGTGAAAAACATTACCGATTATGGGGTGTTCGTCGATTTAGGGGGTGTGGATGGCCTGTTGCACATCACTGATATGACCTGGGGCAGAATAGTACATCCTTCTGAAATGTTTGGAATCGGAGACGAAGTTGAAGTTTTGATTCTTAAGTATTTCCCTGATGATCAAAAAGTGTCCCTTGGCCTCAAGCAATTGAGTAACAACCCCTGGGAAGCGGTTGAGAAAAAATATGAAATTGGAACAAGAGTCGGTGGCAAGATTGTCAGTATCACAGACTATGGTGCCTTCATCGAACTGGAACCGGGAGTTGAAGGATTGATTCATATTTCTGAAATGTCCTGGACGAAGAAAGTTCGTCATCCCTCAAAAATTGTCCAAATGGGGGATGAAGTGGAAGCTTTGGTCAAAGATCTCGATATCGAGCGCAAGCGGATCTCACTTTCCATGAAAGAAGCCGAACCAAATCCATGGAAACTTGCGATGGAACGTTATCCCATCGGAAGTGTTGTTCACGGAAAAGTCAGAAACATCACCGATTTTGGTATCTTCATCGGACTTGATGAAGGTATTGATGGTTTAGTTCATGTGTCCGATATTTCCTGGAATCAAAGGCTCAGTAAGCCCTCTGAAATTACAAAAAAAGGTGAAGATATTGAAGTCAAGGTACTGAACATCGATATCTCCCAGGAGCGATTATCTCTCGGCATTAAACAACTTACAGAAGATCCTTGGAAAAACCTGGATGAAAAATATCCTTTGAATGCAGAGGTGACTGGAACGGTTGTCAACCTGACAGATTTTGGGATTTTTGTCGAAGTTTCCGAAGGAGTGGAAGGGCTTGTCCATATTTCAGAGATTGACACTGAAATTCCAAAAGAAAAACTGCAGCAGTTTTATCCGGTAAATGCACAGATCAGAGCAAGAGTCATCAAAGTAGACTTAGAGGAAAGACGACTTGGCTTGAGCATCATCGAGGTAACGGAAACTCCTGCCGAAAGTGAGTCATCTGCCTCTTCTAATTCTGAGGAAACCATCGAGCCGGAAGCAGAGGTAAAGCAGGAAGAGGCAAAAGTTGAAGCAGAAGAAACACCTGAAGCAGAGACGATTGCCGCTGAACAAACAGAAACTCCATCGGATCCGGTCGCTTCTGAAGAAGAGGAAGTAAAAGCTGAAAAGCCTAAAAAGAAAACCAGGGCTAAAGCAAAAAAAGCTGAGAAAGAAGCAGAACCGAGCGCAGAAGAAAAGCAGGAAGATTCTGTTGAAGAAGAAACAGAAACTTCCTAACCCCTCCTAAAAATTTCTCTAAAATTTGGGTTAAGTTTTTCTACGAAAAGCCGATAACGCAAATAAGATACAATTCTGCCTGAATGGATCGGGCAGAATACTTATTTCGTTGATCCCTTTTCGGAGAACAGCCGATGCTTACCCACATGTTAGACCTTGAACTCCAGAAAAAAATTCAATCCAAAGAATTTGAACATTCTGTGGATCAGGCAGTCCAATCGTTTCTTTATGATTTGGATTTTATGCTTTTGGAGGAGCAACACAGTTTGACCCGTACCCGGCGTCCGCTGGTCAAACCCTTCGTCCCTCAAGAATCACTGATTCCTGCTGCCTGAAGATTTCATCCGTTTCGAACCGGAGCAAGGTTTGTCAGTGATCCGGCGGATTTGGAATCTGGTTGATTTCCGGATTGTGTCTCCTGGATTGTATGTGTTGTCTGGGATGGTAGAACACAATCCGGGAGAAGGATCTCAAATATAACACCAGTTCCATTCTTTAGGTTTCTCCCTCGGATCAATCCTCCATGCAGGTCAATCAGTTTTTTGCAGATGGCTAATCCGAGTCCCGTTCCTTGTTGTTTTCCTTCCGTTCTGAACGCCTCAAATAAATTCTTTTCAATCTTATCCGGGATCGGGGAGCCATTGTCATAAACCTGAACCTGGAAGTCATTATTGTGGAGTGTTGACATACGCACCTGAATCAAGCCGTCATCTTCATCATCCTGAAGTTTTTCCCACGAATTTTTAACTAGATTAACAATCACCCTGCAAATTTTCCTGCAGTCGATTTTAATCGGTAGCATCTGATCCTTGGGGTCGATCACATACTCCAGTCTGAGTTCTCCGATAAAACCAAGTTGGGCATCAAGTTGTTCCTTAAAATCCTCAAGGTTTAACTGTTCAGGATGAAGTTCCATTTTGCCTTTGGCAAATTCGACGATGTCTCCGGTTAGTCCTGAAATATTGACGGAAGACTGTTTGATGCGGCGGATGAAAGTCAAGGAGCGGACTAAATCCATCGGATGAATGGCATCCTTTTCAAGCATCTTCAAAACAAGGGTGGAAAAACTGAGGATTGATCCATTGGCATTCCCAATATCATGGCCGAATTCTGCAACAGCATATCCCAATTCAACCAGCCTTCTTTCCTGTTCCTTCGCTTTTTTCAAGGAAACCACGGTTTTTTCCAGTTGTTCCTTGGAAAGCTCAATTTCCTGAAAGTTGCGTGCAAGTTCATCCTGGGATGTCTGGAAACGGTCCCAGAGTTCTTTAAGCATCATAATCCGAAGATCAATGCCTGAACGGATCCGGTCTGAAGTGCTGATTTCCAATTCTCCCTCTTCATGTTCTCTTCGATAAGAAAGGAATTGACGACAGAGAATATCCACCTGATGGTTGATTAACCTGGTTCTGAGATAGATCAAAACCGCCACGGTTAAGAGCGCTGTGCCGAGACTCAGGGCAATGTGGGGAATCTGAAATAACCAGGGATCCTCAATGATCAGATTCTGGGCGGAATTGGCTGAAGCAGCAGGGTAATTGGGAAGAAGTTTTGAACTTATCCAATATGTGATGCCAAAAACAAGAATGGAAAGAAAAGCCAGGCGGTAGATACTTAATTGTGTCCGTTGAAGCTTTTTTTCTAAGGGAGAACTGCTAAGTTTGGATTGGGGAATGAGACTTGATTCCCTTTTCGGTCTACGCTTGTGCCTGCGTTGTTTCAGCAGGGCAGGTTTTTTTTCACTGTAAGACAACGGTTTCCATTCCGTTAAAGATGATGCCTTCCTTGGCAAAAAAGAGAAGATTCTGAAATTTAGAATCTAGACATGGTTCATTAAGTAATGAAATTAATTATCTTTAATTACGATATGTTGCAAGCGTATATATGATTTTTCATAAAAGATTGTTATTCCTAGGCTTTTAGAAAACAAAATAATTTTTTTATGGTTGTATTGTCGATTCATAATCTCAGACTATCGAGATGATACAATGGATCATCTAATAACATTCATCACCGTATGTTAATACAATGATTTGATTCTTGAGTTTATGATTCTTAAAAGTAAACTATTAGGGATCATTAACTCATTTACCATCCAACAAAACAGGAATAATGGAAAACAATCAAAGCAGTCCAGAAACGAATTTTAGTGATTATAAAATTGCAGATTTATCGCTCTCTGATTTGGGACGCAGAAAAATTGGTATCGCGGAAGGAGAAATGCCGGGTTTGATGGCGTTGAGAAAGGAATACGGGAACGAAAAGCCTCTAGCCGGGGCAAGGATTACGGGTTCATTGCACATGACGGTTGAAACTGCAGTTTTGATCGAGACTTTAGTAGAATTGGGAGCTGAAGTACGCTGGTCTTCCTGTAATATTTTTTCTACCCAGGATGAAGCTGCTGCGGCCATTGCTGCAGCAGGAATTCCGGTTTTTGCATGGAAAGGAGAGACCGAGGAAGAATACTGGTGGTGTATCGAACAAACCCTCAAATGGGAGGGAAATGAAGGTCCAAATTTGCTTCTTGATGATGGGGGAGATTTGACCTGGTATGTTCATGACAAATATCCGCAATTGCTTGACAACATTATGGGGCTTTCAGAAGAAACCACTACTGGGGTACACCGTCTTCATCAGATGGCTCGGAAGAATGAGCTCAAGGTTCCTGCCTACAATGTGAATGATTCGGTGACCAAGAGTAAGTTCGACAATCTTTACGGATGCCGTGAATCCCTTGTAGACGGAATCAAGCGGGCAACAGACGTGATGATTGCAGGCAAATTAGCAGTGGTTGCAGGATATGGTGATGTAGGAAAAGGTTCTGCAGCCTCACTCCGTAATCAAGGAGCAAGAGTCGTGGTGACAGAAATCGATCCAATCTGCGCACTTCAGGCGGTGATGGAAGGATATCAGGTGGTTCGAATGGAAGAAGTCGCTGCGGAGGCCGATATTTTTGTCACGGCTACCGGTTGTGCGGGTATCATTCGCAGAGAACACATGGATCAGATGAAAAACGACGCAATCGTTTGCAATATCGGACATTTCGATATAGAAATTGATGTGGCCTCGTTGAACGATGATCCTTCAATCAACAAAATCAATGTGAAACCCCAGGTGGATCAATACATCTGGGATTCTGGTAAAAGGATCATCCTTCTTGCAGAAGGGCGTCTGGTTAATTTAGGGTGTGCCACGGGGCACCCTTCATTTGTGATGTCCAACAGTTTTTGTAATCAGGTTCTGGCGCAGATGGATCTCTATGAAAAAGGGAAACAATATGAGAATCAGGTCTATGTCCTTCCTAAGGAATTGGATGAAAAAGTCGCGCGTCTTCACCTAGACCAACTTGGAGTCCACTTGACCGAACTTCAGCAAGACCAAGCGGATTATCTTGGAATTCCTACAAAGGGGCCGTTCAAGCCTGAACATTACCGGTACTGAATGATGGACTCCGCATCGTTGAGGCGGGCCTTCTCACGGTTTGCTACGGGCATAACCGTCATCACCACAAGGAATGAAGAAGGTACCGCCTGCGGAGTCACCATCAATTCTTTCAGTTCCCTTTCCCTTGAACCAGCTCTGGTTCAGTTCAATCTGAGGAAAGAATCCACCCTTCGGGACTTCATTGAGACTCATGGTTTCTTTGGCGTGAATGTTCTCAATGCCAATCAGTCCCATCTTTCGGATCGTTTCGCACTGAGTGATAAATCTGCCAAGATGGATGATATTCCATTACGTGAATCAACATTCGGTCTTCCAATCTTTTCGGATGCATTGGCGGTCTATGAATGCCGTTGGAAAAAAAATTATGATGGAGGTGATCACGTGATCGTTCTTGGTGAAGTAGAAAATCTGCATCTTGGTTCTGGGGCCCCGCTTTTGTATTACGAAAGTCGTTATGCCCGATTGGAACAAACGGAATAGGTTTTCATCATGAAAAAAAGTTTTGTTGTCAGATGGTTTGAACTTTTGATTGTTCTGGTTTTGTTATTGGGATTATCAGGTTGTCCCTCAGGACCAGATATGGAATTTGTCAGCGCCGGTGTTGACGAAAACCTGGAAGAGGTTCCAGTGCCTCCAACCATGAAGGAACTCCTTTCCAACAAATCAAACATTGCTTTCCTTCCCATTCAATATTCCGAGGGATTGACTCGATATCATCGAGTTCTCAGCAATGCATTCGTGATGTCGGTCCTGGAAGAGTATGGGGACCTGGAAGTGATCGACGAGGTTTATGTTCAAAACCACCTTGAGCGGACGGAATTTCGTGAATTGAAAAGAATGGTCGAGGAAGAAAAATTCCGCCGGTATGAACAACCGTTGGTGGAAAGAGTGATCCGTTTCGGAAAATCCTTGGGCGTTAGTTACATTGGTTTAATGAGTGTCCATACCAGTCCGGTTCGTGTTTCCGCAAACGATTGGAGTACTTACATTACATTCCGGATCATGCGGGTGGAGGATCCTCCGGACAGTAGTTACATGAATCACGAGTTCACGTTCATTTTTTCAGAATCAAATTCACTTTGGGAAGAATTGGGAGCGCAAATCCGTGGAAAATTTCCTTTGGGCGGATTCATTCTGGAATCCCGGGGAGGGCGGAGTTATGCCCGAATCAGCATCGGCCGAAGAAACCGGGTCGAAATGGATCAGCATTGTAAAATCTTCAGGCGTATCCGCAAAGAATCCCAGGATTCTGAAAATAACTTAATTCAGGTTACGGATTTCGACCTGCTTGGAAAAATGCAGATTTTCAATATCCAAGAAGATTTTTCCTGGGGACGGGTCGAACCGGAAGCGCGGAAGAAAATTTTGAAAGGCGACGCCGTACGCTGTTATTGAACTCCAGCAGAACCTCAAACCCCTCCGTCTCCCATGAATCCCACCGGAGATGAATGTTCCATGAAGGGGCTTGCTTCTAAGAAAAAAGAACTTCGTCAGGAAATGCTTCGTTCTCGAAGACAACTTTCTGAAATTCAAAGGAAATCCCATTCCGAAAATATTTTTTCTGAACTGACCAAGGATGAACGATTGCGAGAATTTCAATTCGTTCATTGTTTTGTAGGACAGTCTGACGAACCGGACACCCTTCCCATCCTTGAATGGATGCTTAATCAGGGGAAAAAAGTCGCGGTTCCCTGCGTTGACTCAGATAAAGTTGAATTACAGCACAGTTTNNGGTTATGGTAGAGGATATTACGACCGTTTCCTGAAAAAAACAGAGGGGTTTCGGGTTGGGGTGTGTTATGAATCTCAGATTGTGGATCAGGTACCGATGGAAGCCCATGATATTCATATGCAGGCCCTTATCAGTCAAAAGGGTTTTCAGAATCTTTCCTGAAATTCATATTTTCTCTTAATCCTCAGGCAGTGTCCTGACCTGAAGGCAGTTGACATAGCCTTCCCCGGTCATGATGTCTGCGACGACGACGATGGATATTCCTGAAGGCATATCCTGCTTCTTCTTGAGTAACCTCAAAGCATTTTGAATGGTAAGCTCAGGATCCTCATCAAATTTAAGCAAGTAAGGGTAAACCCCTCTTAATAACATCAGAGTACTGATCGTCTTTTCCGATTCGGTAAACGCAAAGATAGGAATTCCCCGAACCCTAAGATTGGCCATTTTCGTCGCACCTCTTCCTTTTCGAGTGATCACCAGCATCCCTGGGACCTTCAGTTGGCGGGCAATTTTGGTTGCAGCAGCAGCCAGCATTTGCCGGCCTTTCCCCTGGTTCTCTTCCGGACCATCTTCCTGGATCAAGTTCTCTGTGAATTGGACTCCTGGATGGACTTCAGTTCGCCTCGCAATCCGGACCAGGGTTTCTACACAACGGACAGGGTATTTGCCGGTCGACGTTTCCCCGGAAAGCATGATCGCGTCCGATTGTTCAAAGACGGCATTGGCGATGTCCGTAATTTCAGCACGGGTCGGCACCGGATTTTCCATCATCGATTCCAGCATCTGGGTTGCAACAATCAATCGCTTCCCGTATTTCGCACAAAGATAGGCGATTTTTCTTTGGATTTGGGGGAGTTCTTCCATGTCGATTTCAATTCCCAGATCTCCCCGGGCTACCATGATGCCATCGGTCACCTGAATGATCTCTTCAAGATTGTCGACCCCCTCCTGGTTTTCGATCTTTGCGATAAGTTTGATCTGTTCCCCCCTTTCCCGGAACATTTCCCGGACTTCCAGGACGGTATCCCGGTTTCTCAGAAATGAAAGTGCCACCACATCGACATTTTCTTCCAGAGCAAACTCGAGATCTTTACGGTCTGAAAGGGTGATTCCTGGAAGTTTGACTGAAATCCCGGGAAGGTTGACATGCCTTTTCGGTGTGATGGTCCCCCCATCGAGTACCCTGCAGGCCAACGAATCACCATGATTTTCCAATATCTCCAGTTTGACCAACCCGCTATCCAGTAAAATATGATTCCCCTGCCCCAACTGTTCTGTCAGGTGAGGGTAATCCACAAATAGATGCCTTTCATCCTTTAGTTCCGGATCACTGACAACCCGAACCTGGGTTCCGGTGATGAGCTTCATATGCTGATCCCCGGTACGGATTTCCGGCCCTTTGGTGTCCAGCAGGATTGCCACCGGGAATTCTCGGTTTGTATTGAGCAACCGGATTTTTTCCACAATGTTACGATGGGAGTCATGAGTCCCATGGGAGAAATTCAGGCGGGCTACATTCATCCCTGCATCGGCAAGGTTTTCAAGGACTTCGGGACTGTCGCTGGCAGGGCCTATGGTACAGATGATTTTGGTGTGTAGCATGGATATTTTTTAAAAAAATTAGTAGTTTTCGGGAGTCGATGCAGGTGGTTTTACTCCAAGCGGAATGTTAAAATTAAAGGGTCAATATTCAATTTCTTAAAGGTATTTATCATGAGTGTGATTTCCTCTTCTTTACGCAAAGAATATACTCAATCAAAACTGATGGAAACCGATTTAGAACCAAATCCTTTTGATCAGTTTCACAAATGGTTCAACGATGCGGTTTCCGCTGAACTTCCGTTGCCCAATGCAATGACCCTTGCAACCGTCAAACAAGACCAGACACCGGTCGCAAGAGTGGTTTTGCTGAAAGAACTCGACCAGCGTGGATTTGTTTTTTATACCAACTATCAGAGTGCAAAAGCTGAAGAGCTGGAATACCAAAACAAAGCCTCCCTGGTTTTCTGGTGGATCAGTCAAGAACGCCAGGTTCGCATCGAAGGTTTCACGGAAAAAGTAACGGAATCCGAATCCGAAGCATATTTTGCAACCCGTCCCCGGGAGAGCCAACTCAGTGCCTGGGCTTCAGATCAAAGCAAACCTGTTTCAGGCAGGCCTGAATTGGAAACCAAAATGACCGAGATGCGTTCGAATTTCTCGGACCAATCCGTGCCAAAACCAAAAGAGTGGGGCGGTTATCGTTTGATCCCTTCTTTCTTTGAATTCTGGCAGGGCCGGGAAGACCGTCTTCATGATCGAATCTGTTATCTTATGGATTCGGATCAATGGAAGATACAACGTCTTTCTCCATGATTTAGCCGACTATATAGGTTCCGGTTCCGACGGCAATCAGTTGTTTCTGGTCATTTTCGAGCTCCATGCGAACAACCGAAACACGGTTTCCGGTCCGCATGATGTTTCCAGTACTGATGAAATATTTCCCAAATCCTGGCCGAAGGTAGTCAACGCGTAAATCGATGGTGCCGATTTTGATGAAACGTTCCACCAGATCATCCAAACTTCGGTCTTTCATCTGCTTCATGACTCCGAGCCAGGCATTCATTCCACCGACCAGGTCAAGCACGGAAGAAATCACTCCCCCATGGAGATTTCCACGCATGAAGTTGCCAACCAGTTCATCACGCATATCGAACTTTACCTGCATGTGTTCTTCATCCATGGTTTGAACCGTGAGTCCCAGCACTTTGTTGAAAGGAATTCGCTCTTCAGCAATTTCTTTCAGGAGTTTTAATAATTCTTCAGTCGTTACCATTGCAGGTATAAATTCTGGTTGATGAAGATGCTGGTGATCAATCCAATCAGCCCACCGAAAATCCCCCCCCAGACGACCAGCCAACCAAGATGTTCTGCAATCATCCTTTCGATGATTTCCTTGACCATAACCGGGGTAAGCTCTTCCAGGCGTTTTTTCACGATGACGCTGACTTTTTCATGAATATTTTCCTGCTTGCTGTGATCAAGTATCAGTTGACTCACTCCATCACGGAAGGTGGTTGTTTCAGATATTTCCGTTAAACTCCCACGCATTTTTTCCAGAAAAGGTTGCCTGAGAGGTTGAAGGACTTCGATTCCTCCGACCATCGCCAGCATGGGGCCGAAGGACGATTCCTGGATGACTTTTAACAGTGAATCAAAAGCCGGATTGAGATCGATTTTTTCGATCAGGGGCGACATATTCGGAAGTTCTTCAGACTTCCCGTTTTCACTCATGAAAAAACGCTCCACGTTTTCTTTACTGAAAAACTGTTTCATGATCAGATCATGAATCCCGCGTTTAAAATCCTCGAAATGCAGGGGAATGATTCCGGAACCATAGAGTCCTGGCACCCGTTCGAAAAGCATGTGAATCGCAAGCCAGTTGGTGACTGCTCCGGAAAGTGCAAATAAACCAGTTTGTAGTAAAGATTGTTTCCAAGGTTCAACAGCCCAAATGGAACTGAGGGTGAGAATCAAAGCCGCCAGGTTGGTTCCAAGCCTTTTGTCGAAGAGAGTCAATGAGGGTTCGGTACCGTGTGACGGTTCCCCCTTAGAATCCAGCAAAGAAGGCTCAGAACCTTTGTTTTCCATGACACAAAATGTAATCAAATTTTTTGGTTCGACAGATCCAGTTCCTTCTCCTTTTCTTTAAGTGCATCATCGTGTTGATTCTTGGTTATGAGCATCCCTGAATGGAAGATTGAAAGAAGATGGAACGGGGATCATTATAGGGAGATACAAGTTTCACCCGCAAATCATTAGAAAATGCCTGAAGATTCTTCCATTTCACATAAAGAGGATCCTGAAAAACATTTTGGGTTTGAGTGTCCGGCCTGTGGAATGATGGAAGTAAAACTTCGTTATTCCCAGGGGGTGGCGGATGAAATTTTTATTGAAGTTCGTTGCCGGACTTGTGGGGAAAATGGATTTTTCCAACTTTTCGAAGGAGGGGTTGAAGACCAGCAAAAGGACCAAGTGATCAATCACTTGACTAAGAAAGGCGAAGCAGTACAACAGGAATGGTGTGAATGGTATCAATTCAAAATAAGGCACCTGACTCCGCGTTATTCAAAAGAGGGGACTCGGCATAGATTTTCTCCTCTCGTCTTCCTGATTTTAATGGTGGGAGGTTGGGGTTTTTTCTTCATCGATCAGATGTATCTCCTTGATGGGATTTTTGAGAAAATCCATTCCCGCGAGGAGACACTAAGAGATTATTCCAGCCGATTGATGGAACTGCCGTGTCTTTCCCAGGCAATGAAAGAGAAGTTGGCAACCGTACCCATTCGATATACACGGGAGAGGCCTTATCACAGAAACCGGATTCAATACGGTGAGGCAGGGATTTATTGGGGAGAAGAGCAAATCAAAATCCACCGGTCCAATTTCTGGTTTTTTGGATATCCGAGGAAATCACAGCTGATTGAAACCCTGATTCATGAAGTAAGGCACCGGGTTAGTCCTGCCTTAGGTCACAATGAAATGTTTTATCAGTTGGTGAATCGTGATACCCAGTGCGCGCTTGAGCATTGGTGAAGTGACAATTTTTCCTGGAGGCTCTCTTTCAAAAAGAATAAACGGGGTCATTCGAAATTGGATGACGATTTCTTAAAACCAAATAGGGATTTTAACGGAAAAAAAGGAAGATGCCTCAGACGAGTTTAGTCTGAGAATCAAAAGGGAGGTTGGAGGGAAGCTTTATATTCGACTTCGGCTTCCCTCTTATTCTGATTCCAGAAGTTGGAGAACGTTTCTTGGAAGTTGGTTGGCCTGGGACAGCATTGACTGACTGGCTGAAAGCAGAATCTGATCGCTGGTCAGTTTTGACATCTCTGCCGCCATGTCGGTGTCACGAATGACCGATTCCCCTTGAGTCGCTGTCTCTGCTGCAACTTTGAGGGTGTTCATGTTACGTTCCACGGTGTTTTTCTGGAACGCTCCAATCTTGGCCCGATATCTTGAAATTTCATCGATGGCGTGATCAATCAACTCACTCGAATCTTTCGCAGATTGGAGGTCGGTCAGGTCAATGTCGCTAAGACTTCTCAACTGACTCTCATTTTTTATTCCCTGGGAGAGTTTTGAGGTACGAACATCTTTTAATGAAATTCCTGCTTCATTTCCTTGAATTGGTCCCAGGTTGACTTTTTTGGTCTGCTGAGAAAGGTGCACGTAGCCTTCAATTTTTGGATTCTCGGGAGATCCGACGACCTCTTCCTGGGTTTCCTGAACAAATTCAGTTCCGACTCGAACCTGAACGACCTCGGTCCCTTTTTCGTTTCCATTTTCGTCAAATACTGGAACCGTTTGTTCTTCGAACACAGGAACTTCCCGCAGTTGAATATCACGATCGAACTGGATCTTGATTCCCTGTGCAGGTGTCCCTTCCATGGCTGTAAGAAACTGTCCATCTCCTCTTGCTGTTGCATTGGCAATTGTCCCAGCAACATCCATCCCTGGATTGGAGAATTCAGCCATATTGGCTTCCTGGGTTAAGATTCCAGCAATGTTCGAAGTGACTGAGAACGAAGGTTCGTCACCATATTCTCTATGGCGGATTTGAAAAATTCCACCGGGTCCTTCAAAGATATCAACATTTAATCCATTTTCATCAATGGTCTTCTGAAGATGGTAAACAATCATTCCCCGAATATCTGCAGACATTTTTTCTGCAGGAAATCTCTCAGGATTTTCGCTGTGACTTTTAAGAATGTTGTCAATATCGTCCTTCAGTTGCCCTCGACGCGTGTCGAGTTCTGCGTTCCTCCCGCCTTCTGAGACAAGAACAAACAAACCATCACCGATATTTTCAACCGATAAAGGTGTCAGGCCGATTTTTTGTGCTCTGGTTGCAACCTGAGTGATATCGACCGGGAATCCATCTTCCGGAGAGCCGTTTGTATTGACGTCTGCGCTGACGAACCGGAGGTTGTTACCAACGGTTGTGCCGTTGGCTCCCTGGGATCCGTCGAGTAAGGATTTCCCATTGTAGGTTGTGTTTTGAACAATCCTATTGATGGTGCTCAAAAGTTGTTCTGCTTCTTCCTGATCGGCAGCCAGCATCGCGTCGTCGTTGACAGCTTCGTTGGCAGCATGAACCGATAGTTGTTTCAAGCGAACCAGGATATCACTGATTTCATTCAGAGATCCTTCGGCTTGTTGATATATGGTCATGGCCATCTCGGTATTACTATGGGACTGCTTCAATCCGGCAATGTTTCCTCTAAACCTTTCGGAAGCGATCAAATTAGCAGGTGCATCCTTCGCCCTGTTGATCTTCATGCCGGAGCTTAGTTTTTCAACTGAATCCGAGACACGATTGAAATTTTCATTGGCATGCCGCAGCGAATTGAGTGATGCGACATTATTTCGGACTTTCATTCTATTCTCCTGAAATGATATCTCCCCGTCTCGTCATATCCCTATTGAGTGGGACTGATAAGACGTGAAGGAAAAGTCTCTTGCCCAACTTTTCGGCAGTAGGGAAATAAACTTTAACGATTAATTTATTTTTTTATTGAAAGCCGGATTTATTGATGATCCTGAAGGGGAGCTTGGATACAACCAAGGATCAAACCCGGGGGAATCCTTTCGGGAGAAATCCCTTACCTAAGGCGTGAAATGGGCCTTTGATTGATTGAGTACTGGAGGATGGTGGGGTATTAAATTTATTGGAAGAACCTGAAGCTTTGGAAGAGCTATACCCGTTCCAGTAGCATCGAGATCCCCTGGCCGACGCCGATGCACATGCTGCAAAGTGCAAGTTTCTCCTGGCGTTGATGGAGTTCCTCCACGGCGGTTAAAACCAGGCGGGCCCCGCTCATGCCAAGGGGGTGTCCCAGGGCGATCGCTCCTCCGTTGGGATTGATTCGGGGGTCATCATCCTCCATCCCAAGTTCCCTGCTCACCGTCAGCACCTGGGCGGCGAAGGCCTCGTTGATCTCGATCACCCCGATTTCGTCCAATCGAATCTTGCTCAAGTTCAGCAATTTTTTGACAGAGGGTACAGGCCCGTATCCCATGATGCGGGGTTCAACTCCAGCGGTGGAGGAGGCTAGGATTCGGGCACGGGGTTTTAGATTGTGCTCCAGTGCCGCTTTTTCAGAGGCGATGATCAAAGCTGCGGCTCCGTCATTCACCCCTGATGCGTTCCCTGCGGTCACAGAACCTCCGGAACGGAAGGGGGCAGGAAGTTTGGATAGTTTTTCCAGGGTGGTGTCTCCACGGGGGTGTTCATCTTGTTCGACCTGTAAAGGTTCCTGTTTCCTGCGTGGAATGGATACTGGAATCATTTCTATGGCAAGCCTTCCTGACGCCATCGCTTTGGAGGTTTTCTGCTGGGAGCTTAAGGCGAATAAATCCTGATCCTCTCGGGATATATTGAATTTTTCTGCAAGGTTCTCCGCGGTTTCCGGCATGGAATCGATTCCGAAGAGTTCTTCCATTTTTGGATTGATGAAGCGCCAGCCGATGGTGGTGTCTTCCATACTGTTTTGTCTGGAAAAAGCCGAGGTGGCTTTTCCGATCACAAACGGGGCCCGGCTCATACTTTCCACACCACCTGCGATCAAAAGAGATTGTTCTCCGGATTTGATGGCTCTCGAGGCACAGGACACGGCATCCATTCCTGAACCGCAAAGCCGGTTGAGGGTTGCCCCGGGAACCGTTTCAGGAATCCCGGACAGCAGCAGGGCCATTCGCGCGACGTTACGGTTATCTTCACCAGCCTGGTTCGCACATCCCAGAATCACATCTTCTATAGATGTTGGATTCATCCCGGGATTCCTTTCCAACAAAGACCGGATCGGGATCGAAGCAAGATCATCGGTTCGAATCGACGAAAGAACTCCCCCATAACGTCCAATCGGAGTTCTTACAGCGTCACAGATAAAAGCTTCATTCATTGTCTCCTCCGGTTGTTAGGACCTCTCCCCGGATGCTCCGCGAATGTCCCCGAAACAAGGCCACGATGAGCCCATGCTGATTCTTAACATCAATATCGTAAATTCCATATTTTTGATCATTTGCCCTGAAATCGAGGCTGACGTTTTTCAAGAAAAGCCTGTACCCCTTCACGATAGTCCTCAGTCATTCCCATTTTTTGCTGGGTCTGTCCTTCAAGCTGAAGTTGTTCTTCCAGGTTTCGTCCAGGGGATTGCTGCAGCAGCTTTTTGGTTTCCGCAGAAGCCAGCGGGGCTTTCCTTGAAAGTTTTAGGGCGACTGACTCGGATTGCGATTGGAGTTCTTCATCGGGCACACATTGCCAAATCATTCCCCATCGTTCAGCCGTTTCCGCGTCGATTTGATCTCCGGTGAGTGCCAGGGCACGGGCTTTGGCTTCTCCCACCAATCTGGGGAGAAAATAACTGCTTCCGCAATCCGGAGTCAGTCCGATCCGACTGAAGGCCTGGATGAACGAGGCGGACTTGGCGGCAATCACCAGATCGCATGCCAGCACGAAACTGGCTCCAGCACCTGCTGCCACGCCATTGACGGCACAGACAATCGGTTTTCCCATTGTTCGCAGTCTGCGTATCAATGGGTGATAGTTTTCTTCAAGGCTTTTTCCCAGATCTCGGGGAAGTTCTCCATTTTCGTTTTTTCGTTCCGTCAAATCCTGTCCGGCACAGAAACCTCGTCCGGTTCCAGTGATTAAAATCACCCGGATTTGAGGATCTACCGCACATTGATCGAGTAGCGTTTTCAGTTCCTTGAGCATCTGCCGGTTGAAGGCATTTAGCCGCTCCGGACGGTTGAAAAAAATACGAGCGATACCCTCCCCGGTTTCAAACCGGATGCACTCAAAACTCATGGAGATTTTGATCTCTGTCAGCTGAATGAACGACGAAAAAGCTCGGAAATCGCGTTTCGTCCGTTGTCTTCAAGAAATCTTGTGCCGGAACCGCTGAAATGGGAATGGCTTATGATTGGAAGATTGTCTTCGGCATTTTTCTCCCAGTCAGTTTGTTTCCAGTTGAACCAGCAGGATTGTTTTTGATCAAAAACATAAAGGGGTTTGTTGCAAAGCTTTGCGAATTCTGCCCCCCAGCCGGTCCCTCCTTTGACCGTTCGGTCCTCGAGGATTTCACCGATGACGTAGATCTCCTGACCGCTGTTGACTTGATACCAAATGCTCTGGAGCAGTTTTCTCAATGTTGGAGTTTCGGTATATCGCCGGTTCATCAGACGTGACACATATTCCAGGCTGACATCCCCCCGCAGCAATTCTTCGTGATTGAGAACTCTCAGCCCTCTTTGCCTTTCGATGCTATGCCCTTCAAAGCTGAAATTGACTTCTTCAATTCCATGTTCTTCGGCAATTGCACCGAAGGCAGCTTCAGATCCCTTTGCTCCTCCACTGAATAATATGCAATCTTGTTTGTTCATGATTCGATTCTGTTCGGTGTTTGGAAAAATTCTAAACCTCTATTGGTGGTTGTAATGTTTCAGTGTCTTGATTTGATCCTACCGTTTCGATGATTCTGCCCTGAGGATTCATTTAATAGCAGTTGTACGAAACAGTCCAGTAGCTTGAATGGATTAAGGGGTTTGGAAAGAACTCAGACAAAACTTCGGGGGACGCTGGTTTTCCAGCTTTTCTGAAAAACGACATGATCGTTCTCATAAGCTTCTAGATGATTTTCCAGGTAAAAGTTCATTTCATCACTGGTCATCCTGCTTTTGGTTTCAATCCTTGTCTGCCAATCTCCCCTTCCAATGGAGGCAGTTCGATGACATTCGGTGATCATGCTTAGAGGATGGTCTTTCGTGATCTCAAGCCTGTCCGATGCTTTGTCCTCCATTTCCAATCCTGAATCCTGAAACAGGACACGTCCTGAAAAATTTTGATCTTCAAGAACGGTTTTCCCATTTGCAGCATCTCTTGATACCACCCTTTTTCTTCTTCCTTGGCTCAAAATTTTATTATCCAGGGGAATTGAGGATTCTGCAGGTTCAAACCGAGGTGTTTGAGAATCATTTTTCTCTCTGACAGGCAGAGTCAAAAAAGTATTATTCCCGGGATGGACTTGAAGCTCCACCAATTTTGGAGAGGGCCAGGCATGGGGAAAACACGAGGTGGACAAAGACAATCGCCAGCGATGGCCGGGAAGCAACCGGTGGGCACAGGCTCTCAATGGGAATTCCACTTGGATCTTCTGATTCGGAATCAATGGTTCCGGATTTTCATGGCTCCTGTGATGGCAGAGGTTGAACAATCCCCAACTCACGAGCAACGAATCTCCTTGAGGAGATACATCACAAAGCCTGGCCGCCACTAAAGCCAAAGGCTGATTCACAGAAATTTCCAGCTTCAATTGGGGATGTCCGAGAATTTCTGCAGGTTCTGTTTGCGGTTCCATATCAAAACACAGGGATTGTCCGTCGGCAATCCGTTGATCTTCAGGAAAATCACCGTCGATCCCCATCGGAAACCAGACCCCAGTTTCCGCAGAGGCATCCAATGGACTGTGGTGAATCATCTTTTTTGTATCTGATTGAGCCTTAGCACTCATTCCATTTTGGTAAAGGAAAAAATGCACGGAAGTCATGTTATTTGAAGGCCAATCATTTTCTCCAATCCAGGATCCTGAACGCTCTTTCTGAACCCCTCCGGGTTTTCCGGATTCATGGATCCATGTCCGAAGCATGGGTTCGTTCATGATTCCTGTGTCTTTTTCCTTGAGCCAGTAATCCCACCAGCGAAGACATTCCTGGAGGAATCCGATCTGCGGACCGGGCAAAGCACGCATCGGATATTCGTGAGCCCAGGGGCCGATCAGTCCTTTTCGGGGACAGTTCAATCCTTCCAGCATTCTTGGAATCGCATTGCTGTATGGATCCGCCCAACCTCCAACGGCAAACACCGCACATTCTATTTCGGAAAAATCCTCGCAGATCGAGCCATGTTTCCAAAACGAGTCCCTATTTTGATGCTTGAGCCAGGTTTCAATGTAAGCCGGTGTATGATCCATCCGTTTGAACCACTCTTCCCTCCATTTAGGTCCCCATATTTCAGGATCGGGAGGTCGAGCATTCCAGGCGAGCATCGTCGAGGCCCATCCCAGCATGTCGGTGGCCAAAACACAGCCCCCCATGTAATGCACATCATCTGAATAACGGTCATCCGTGGAACAAACGGTAATGATGGCCTTTAGAGGTTTAGGCTGTAAAGCAGCCACCTGGAGGGAATTGAATCCTCCCCATGATTTCCCCATCATTCCCAGATTGCCATCACACCAGCTTTGCTTTGAAATCCATTCCAATACTTCGATTCCGTCTTCCAGTTCCTGCTGAAGGTATTCCCCCTCGAGAATTCCCTCTGAATCTCCGCTGCCCCTGAGGTCCACCCGAACCGCGGCGTATCCGTGTCCGGCAAAATAGGGATGAATCAGCGAGTCTCTTAGGGCGGTTCCGTCATTTTTTCGATAGGGAATGTATTCCAGAATCGCAGGAACCGGATTCTGATGTGAATCTTTTGGACGCCAGATACGAGCGGAAAGCCTGCAGCCATCAGTCATGGGAATCCAGACATGTTTTATTTCCTCAACACAGCAGGGGAAATCTCTGATGACCTTCATTAAAATTTGATGAGAAGTGAATCCAGGAGAAATCAATGGATTTTTGAAGAAAACCGATTCTTCCTTCAAAATCCATTTTCATGATGTCAGATCATAAAAAAATTCTGACCATGATCTGTCAAAAAAACGGCATAAAAAAACCGGCAAAGTCGGGATGACTATGCCGGTTAGGGGATTTCTATCAAATTCTATCTGATAGAATCAAGCTCATCAGGCGAACCACCAGCGTTCAGCCAATCGGTTGCCATCCATTTCCCAATTGGCTGCAACGTTTGGTTCGTGAGCCAATTTTTTGGTGTGAGCCATGATGTAGTTGGCAAACATCGGAAGGATGACGCCACCATCATCATGCAATAATTCCTGTGCCTCAAAATACTTTGTTTTGCGGACAGCCTGGTCGGTTTCCGAAGCAGCAGCAACAACCAGTTCATTGAAGCGTTTCGAGGCCTTGGTTCCACGCCAGGCGGTATCGTTCCACTCCGTGTCTTTGGTATAGGCTGCCTTGAACATCCAATCGGGTGTTGGTCGGCCTCCCCAATAACACGCGCACCAGCCTTTTTTATTCCAGACGTTTGACCAGTAACCATCCTTCGGTTCACGGATCACCTCAATATTGATGCCTGCATCTTTGGCCGAAGCCGCAATCAGTTGGGCAGCATCCACGGCGCCAGGGAAAGCAGCATCAGATACATTCAAGGGGATGGTGCCGGAATGGCCTGACTTTTTGTAATGAAAGGCGGCACGGTCAACGTCGTATTCACGTTGAGCAATGGTGTCATTGTGAAACGGCATTGCACCATTGACGGGGATATCATTTCCTAATGCTCCAAAACCCAGAAGGATCTTATCGACCAGTTCCTGACGTTTAACCGAAAGTTTAAGAGCCATCCTCAAGTCATAATTGTCAAATGGCTTGGTGTCGAGACGCATTGGGAAAGTGTAATGCTTGGTACCGGTTGTTTGAAGAATGTCAATTCCCGGGTTCCGTTTCATCAGGCTGACAAATTTAGGATCAACCTCATTAACCGCATGCACCTCTCCGTTCATTACAGCATTTTGACGGGCGGTGGTATCCAAAATGGTCAGGATTTCGACTTCATCAAAATGGCCTCGGTCACTCCGCCAATAATTGGCGTTTTTGACAAATGTCCCTTTCACCCCAGGCTCAAAACTTTGCAGAACATAAGGTCCGGTTCCCATCCCTGCAAGCGGGTCCACGTTTCCGCCTTTTGCCGGCATGATGACCAGATGATAATCAGACAATAAATAGGGGAAATCACCATTTCCGGAACTCAGTTCGAAAATGACCTGGGTTTTACTGCCTTTTCGAATATCACTGATTCCTGAAAGAAGTCCCTTGGCAGCAGATTTGGAAGATTCGCCACGGTGATAATTGATCGTGGTGATGACATCATCTGCATCGAGGGTCTTGCCATTGTGGAATTCGACTCCACGGCGAAGGTTAAGGGCCCAGGTCTTGGCTCCATTACTTCCTTCATGACTTTCGACCAAGTCTCCTTTAAGTTCACCCGTATTCTCGGTATCGAATAATAAATTACCGTAGGCTTTATGAATGCCCTGGGTCATCCCATTTTCGGATGTGCCAGGATCCAGGCTGTCAGTGGTCGACCCATAGCCGTAACCAAGGATCAGTTTCCCACCCTTTTTGGGAGTGGCGGCTTCTGCTTTCTTCACCAGCGACAATGCCGAAGGCAGGGTCAGGCCTGCAGCCATGGCGGAAACAATGAATTCCCGTCTTCCCATTTGACCCTGGGTCAATTTTCGGGAATTGTTTTTTAAAAGATCATCCTTCATTTTTTGCTCCTTTTCCGATGTTGAGTTTGATTGGATTTTTTATTGGAGTTGATTTTGAGAAAAAACCTCACTATTAAGATTAGATCAATTTATCACATACATAAACTGATCTATTTTAAAACAAGATCAAGATTGATCAAATACCATGAAAAGGTCAAATACTTAGTTGCTATTGCTTCAAGCAGACATCTCTCTAGAAAACGTACTTATTAGATTTAAATTCCATAAAACTTTTTTGATCAGAAAATGATCATATTCGGAAAAATATTTATGTTTGGAAAATCCATTTCAGGAACCAATTTAGATT
>LUMI01000120.1_pt1 | contig 31081 bp, 30 predicted proteins | sample 729681 | NCBI WGS metagenome assembly LUMI01 (sample SAMN03860267, study PRJNA289734) | marine metagenome | biome: seawater column; feature: ocean; material: water; isolation source: Red Sea water column Station 34 - depth 10m | place: Saudi Arabia: Red Sea | collected 2011-10-15 | depth 10 m
ACTTCAGGTCAAGTAATGAGAAATCTGAGGATCCAGACTTAATTCCCGATGGTATGCGATATATCCAATTACCGATTGAGGCAGACGGTGCCATTCGCCCTAAAGTTGAAGCTATGATGAGAGGTCAAGACCAGGGTGATTTGGGCGAATTGCTGGTTGAGGCGAATGCAGAATTTGTATCAAAGTACAAAGGTGTCTACAAAGACTTCCTTGAAACTCTTGCAAACGAACAAAAACCATCTCTTTTTCATTGTACAGCCGGCAAGGATCGGGCTGGATTTGCAGCAGCCATAACGTTGCTAGCAGTTGGCGTCCCAATGGAAACAGTAATAAGTGATTACATGAAAACAAATGAATACACTAAAGAATTCGTTGATGATTACTTAAAGAAGATTAAGCTTTACTCCCTTAATCAAGCAGATGTAGATCAATTAAGGCCGATAATGGGCGTGGAAAAGAGATTCATTGTTGCTGCCATGGATAGAATTATTAAAGATTACGGATCAATAGAAAACTTTATTGCTGAAGGGCTTGAAATTGACGACGAAACCTTAGGAAAACTTAAAAATTTTCTCTTAGAGGAATCCTGATTAATAAGCTACTGATTGATAAGTTAGAAGTAAATTCTCTTTAATAAAAGGCGGTCTAAAATAGCCTAAGTATTTTTGATCGGGTCCGATCAAAATAATATTATTCATATGATTATCTAAATGATTTGCATGGCCAGAATGATTTTTCTGTTTGGGTGATGTGACCATGACGTCTAGTTGTGTTGCTAGATTAACCAACATTGGACGAACTGCTACTGCTCCGTAAAAATTTTTATTAAATCCTTTTGCATACATATCGATTTCTTTGGGTGTATCGTTTTCTGGGTCAATAGAAATTAAAAGTACCTGCTTATCGCTTAAATCCATACCTTTTTCAGATAATGTCAAAAAAAGTTCCCTAATCATGGACATAGAAACAGGGCATTCGTCTGGGCAATTAGTAAAACCAAAATAAACTAGCGTCCATTTATCCTTTAAAAAGTCCTTAGTAATCTTGGTATTATTTGAAGAGATGAATTCAAAATTAGAAATCTCCTTAGGCTGACTAAGTGAATAATAACCGTTCACCAAAAGTTCGCTCCTGGAAAGTTCGCGTGGTGTTGTTAGTTTATTTACAAATAAAGTCAGGACAGTAGCCATAAATAAAATTATTAAAATGATTGAGATCGAAATATTTCTGTTCATAACATGAAATGATCAATTAATAATGCTAAAAAAATAAGAAAAATATAATAAATTGAATATTGAAATGTTGGCATGGCAAGACTATTTGAATCATCAACATACAAACTAAATGCATACCATAAAAAAATTAATCCAAGCACAAGAGCTGAAACTAAATAAAATGCTCCGGACATCATTACAAAATAGGGAAATAGACTCACCAACAGCATGATGATCGTATAAAGAATAATTTGTAATTTTGTAAACGAAATGCCATGTGTAACTGGAAGCATTGGGATATTTTCTTTGGCATATTCATCTTTTCTATGAATAGCTAAAGCCCAAAAATGTGGTGGCGTCCACGCAAAAATAATCAACACCAGCAAAAGAGCGTTAGGATCTATGCTCCCTGTAATAGAACTCCAACCCAAAAGAGGAGGCGCAGCTCCGGCAAGGCCACCGATCACTATGTTTTGAGGCGTTGCTCTTTTTAAAAAAACTGTATAAATAATTGCATAGCCTATCAATGAAGCAATTGTTAGATATGCTGTCAGCGCATTTACATATCTGTACAAAATGGCATAGCCAATTAAGCCGATGACAATAGCAAATGAGATTGCTTTGCTGGAAGAAATTTCTCCTTGAGGTATTGGTCTTTCACTTGTTCTTGACATATTAGCAACGTTTGGTTTACATAGATGATAGTAACTTCTGAGTATGCTCATTTTTTCCAAGCTAGCATATTTATATAGAGAGTTGTTAATAATAACAGTGCTGCGACTAAATTATGAGCAATCGCAATATAAAGTGGTAATACATAAACCACATTCATTATCCCAAGAGATATTTGAGTAAGCAGAACGATTCCTAAAGTCGATGCGAGAGGTGCGGCACTAGAGAACCACAACTTAGAAATTAATATTAGAAAAATAATTGTTAGGAATATTGCTGTTATGCGATGGGAATAGTGAATCGCAACCCTTGCTTCATTATCTAAAAGGCCATAAAGATAGTTTGGTCCAACCTCTTGAGCAAGATTAAATCCAGCTGAAAAATCCATATCGGGTATAAAACTGCCTTGGCAAGTTGGAAAATCTGGACATGCCAATGAGGCATAATTTGTTGAAGTCCATGCCCCAAGAAAAATTTGAATGACCAAAACAAACAAAGCAAGCATTGCTAGATTTTTTAAGTGACCAATTTGAAAGTTTTTGAAAAAATTAGAATTTTTAATGTACAAATAAAAAAATGTGGAAAGAGTAATAAAACCTCCAAATAGATGAGTTGTTACTATGATGGGCAGCAGCTTAAGGCTTACAGTTAAATAGCCAAATAATCCTTGGCAGCAGATGAATATCAATAAAAAAATTGAAATTCTTTTGTTTTGTTTATCTTCGGTTCTGTGGGTTAAGTACACAATAAAAATTGCCAGCAAACCAAGTGCAGCTGCAAAATATCTATGAACAACTTCTGGAATAGCTTTATCTATCTCATAAGGAAATGCTGGATATCTTTGCTCAGCGAGAGCAACTTCTGCCTCAGTAGTTGGAAAAAAAACAAAGCCATAACATCCTGGCCAGTCAGGACATCCCAGCCCAGCATCAACTAATCTGGTCCAAGCGCCCAGAGCTATAACCACGAAAGCAAATAGAATTCCGAAGAGAGATACATTTTTTATATTCATATGAGCACCTTTAAATCTTTTAGGATTAACTTTGGATCCATTGAGGCATCAAAAAACATTACTGCCCGACCGTATGGATCTATTACAAAAATTCGAGGGGTTGAGAAATAATCTGTAGTATTTTTTTCAATTTGATTTATGAACCCGTCATTTACATCATTAAAAATTTCTATACGCGGAAAATCATCTAATAATTTTGCATTTGGTTGAAAAGACTTTGATTGAACAAAAATTCTTTTAAGCTTGAATATATCTCTGTTAAGAGCAACATTTAACTGTCGCATTAAATAAAGTGCATTCTCAAAATTAAGATCATTATTGTAATAAACACCCAGTACCCACTTACCATCCTCAAATTCAATTTCAGATCCGCTCTCATCAACTAACGACCTTGGATCAACTTCAAAATAACTATCAAAAAAAGTTCCGTTATTTTTTGTATTCTCAGGTGAGTACCCAAGGTTAAATGCTAGCGTTGATCCAATAATTACAATTAGTGGCGTTACTAATAGAAAAATTAAAAAAATCCGATTATTCATTTTCGTTCCTATTTATTGTAAAAAAATACATTGCTGCAAGGACTATTGTCATGACAAACCACTGAAAAGCGTACCCAAAATGCCTAGTAGATGAAATGGTAAAGGGGACAATTTCTTGGAAAGTTAGTACTTCCCGATGATTTGCATCTAGGTGTAAAAAGAAATCTTCGACTGATTCTGAATACTGTTTGCTATAAAAATTTGTGTCTCTTAGCTGGCTAATTTTAGGCCAACTTTCAGTAATAAGACTATCTCCAAAGGTAATATTTCTTTCCGGGCGATAGATTATTCCTGTAATTGTCTTTGATTTAGATGTTACATCAAGCATTGGCGACAATTGACTCATATCCGCTTTTGATAACCACCCTCTATTTACCATGATTAGTCGATCATCCGAAAAAATAAATGGCGTATAAACTTTATATCCTGGTTTACCATCCAAAAGCTGATTGTCAAAAAGTATTTGTCTTGAGGAATCAAACCTTCCCTCAATAGAAACATTGGACCACGCCTGAAGTGATTGAGAATATGGGATGCTCGGTTTATAAGCATAAAATTCTTTTTCTTCTTGTGCTTTAAGGTTACCTTTATAAACCTGCCAAATTCCAAGGGAGAAGAATACTATTATAAAAAAGAAGCTAAAAACTGATAAAGCTGAATTTTTTTTTATTAATTCTAAATAATTCATTATAGGTTTAAGTTACAATCAAATAATGTGGTTGAAGCCTGCTATATTCATCTTAATTATTTTAATACTTCTAAGTTTAACGAGTGGTCTGTTCTTTCTGTTCAAAGACAGAGGTAATAGCAAAGGAACAGTAATAAGCTTGGGTGTTAGAGTATCACTGGCTGCCTTGCTTCTTATATTAGTAGCTTATGGCTTGTATACCGGAGAACTTGGCAACTCAGTGCCGTGGGGCTCTTAAAGTATATAAACAAACATAAATAGCATCACCCAAACAACATCAACAAAATGCCAGTACCATGATGCTGCTTCAAAACCAAAGTGCTCATGAGGGTCTGGTTTAAAGTGATTATAAAAAACTGATCTAATCAGCATCACTGAAAGCATCAAACCGCCCATCATCACATGAAAGCCGTGGAACCCTGTTAGCATGAAGAAAGTTGACCCATAAATTCCAGAATTTAAGGTTAGGCCATAGTGTTCGTAAGCTTCGTAATATTCAAGCGCCTGAAGAAAAACAAAAAATATTGCAAGTGAGACGGTAACGCCCAGCCAAATATTAAACTTATTTTTATTTGCAGCCTTTAAATTAATATGAGCCATATGAACTGTTACGCTAGAGCTTAGAAGAACGATTGTGTTCCACAATGGAAGCCAGGTTAGTATTTTGTCCCATCCTGGAAAACTCATGCTTTTTTCAGGAACTGTATAAGCAGCACCCAAATCTGGAGTGGTCAAAAGCGGCCAAGTTGACTGAAAATTTTCCCATAGCATATTTGCTAACCCTTTTTCTCCCTCGCCACCAAGCCATGGAACTGAAAATGTTCTTACATAAAATAATGCACCAAAAAATGCTGCGAAAAACATCACTTCTGAAAAAATGAACCATGCCATTCCGTAAACAAATGATTGATTTAGCTGAGCACTATCTAGTCCTGCTAAATGTTCTTGAACAACTTTTCGAAACCAAAAGAATAAGGTAGCACCAAAAGATGCCAGCCCAGCATAAAGTATGTACTTAGCCATGCTGTCAGGCTGTCCCAATGCATTGATGGTGCTGGCAGCACCCATAACTAGAATAAATAAAGAAGTCGCAGCATAAATTGGAAACCTGCTCTGCTCTGGTACATAGTATTTTTCGTAAGTGCTCATTTCTAACTCCCCATTGAGTGATGATCTTCACCATGCTCATGCATGTAACTAGCTAATTCATCTAAATTATCTTCGGTAACATCGAAGATTGTGTACGAAAGAACAATATTATTAATATTGTCTGGTAATTCATTATCAAAAATAAGTCTGACTGGTAGCAGAGCTTCTTCACCTGGCTTTAAAATTTGTTGCTCAAAGCAAAAACATTCCAATTTTTTTAAATGTGCAGCTGCATTCGATGGTGCAACGCTTGGAATAGCTTGAGCCACCATTGCTTTGCTGGTTGTATTTTTAACATAGTAGGTGGCTGTGTAATATTTACCAGTTGTTATGTTTATAACCTCATCAGAGGGACCAAAATCCCACGGCATCTGTTCGTTATTATGAGAAACAAATTGAACAGTAATATCTCTACCCTCTGAAATATCGCTTTCGACAATTCTGGATGGAGATAAATCAATCTTTCCATTCAGTCCAGTAACTTCGCAGAAGACATCATAAAGAGGGACCAAGGCAAAAGAAAAGAAAAACATGCCCAGCACTGCAAGTGAAAGCATCTTGATCGTCTTTTTGCCACCCTCGTTCATGATTACTTAACTTCTGGTGGTGTTGAAAATGTGTGATATGGAGGAGGAGAATCAACTGTCCATTCTAAACCTTGAGCTCCCTCCCAGACTTCAGGAGTAGCCTTCTTACCGCCCATAACTGTTCTTACAACAATAAATAGGAAGAGTATTTGAGAAGCACCGAACAAGAAAGCTCCAACAGTAGATACCATATTCCAGTCCGCAAACTGAAGCGCGTAATCAGGAATCCTTCTAGGCATTCCAGCTAACCCAATAAAGTGCTGTGGGAAAAATGTAACGTTTACACCAATAAAAGAAAGCCAAAAGTGCAAGCGACCTAGTCTTTCGTCATACATGTTTCCACACCATTTAGGAAGCCAGTAATATACTGCAGCCATAATTGAAAATATTGCTCCGGGTACGAGTACATAGTGGAAATGAGCGACAACAAAATATGTATCATGATATTGAAAATCAGCAGGTGTAATAGCAAGCATTAGCCCAGAAAACCCGCCGATTGTGAATAGAACAACGAATGCTATTGCAAACAACATTGGTGTTTCGTAAGTTATTGAGCCCCTAAACATGGTTGCAACCCAATTAAAGACCTTAACTCCTGTAGGAACTGCGATTAGCATGGTTGCCCACATAAAAAATAGTTCAGCTGCTAGTGGCATTCCAACAGTGAACATATGATGAGCCCAAACAACGAAAGAAAGAATAGCAATTGAAACCATTGCCCAAACCATTGACGAGTAACCGAAAAGCTCTTTCCTAGAGAAAGTAGAAATTATGTGCGAAACAATTCCGAAGGCCGGCAATATCATTATGTAAACCTCAGGGTGACCAAAGAACCAGAAAATGTGTTGAAAAAGGACTGGGTCTCCACCACCTGCAGCATTGAAGAAACTAGTTCCAAAGTGGATATCCATCAGCATCATGGTTACTGCTCCTGCTAGGACAGGCATAACTGCTATCAACAAATATGCTGTTATGAGCCATGACCAAACAAATAATGGCATCTTCATTAAAGTCATTCCTGGAGCTCTCATATTCATAATAGTTACAATCACATTAATAGCTCCCATAATTGATGAGGCTCCGAGAATATGAACAGAAAAAATGAAAAAAGTAACGCTGGGTGGTGCATATGTTGTGGATAATGGAGCATAGAAAGTCCAACCAAAATTAGGTGCCCCTCCCTCCATAAATAAAGATGAAAGCATCATCAAAAAGGCAAAAGGCAAAATCCAAAAACTCAAATTATTCATTCTAGGTAGTGCCATATCTGGGGCACCAACCATCATAGGAACAAGCCAATTTGCTAGCCCTACAAAAGCTGGCATCACTGCTCCAAAGACCATTATTAGGCCATGCAGTGTAAGCATCTGGTTATAAAATTCTGGCTCTACGATTTGCATACCAGGCTGAAATAACTCTGCTCTAATTACCAGAGCCATTGCTCCGCCAATTAAGAACATCGCAAAGCTAAACCAAAGGTATAAAGTACCAATATCTTTATGATTTGTGGTGAATAACCATCGGGTTAAGCCTTTTGCAGGACCGTGATGGTGATCATCATGAGATTCAATAACTGCGCTCATATTTACTTCCTATATCTTAATTTTGTTTTCTTTATATTCGACAATTTCTTTTGGAACAACAATTTCACCGTCTCCTTTTGCATCATTGCCCCAAGCTCTTCTTGTATATGTAATAACAGCCGCCATATCAACTTCAGAAAGTTGATTCGCAAAAGATTGCATTGCAGCACCCTGAACTCCTTCCATCAATATTTCTACGTTGCGAGGTTTATTGTTTAAAACTATGTCGCTGCCTGCGAGTGCGGGAAAGATTCCAGGAATTCCTGCTCCATTCACCTGATGACAAGCAACGCAGTTCATTTGATAAACACCCTCTCCTTTTGCAACTAACTCTTCCATGGTCCAATCTTTCTCAGTGAGCTGGGCAAGTTCAAAGGCTGCCTGTTTTTTTTCTGCTACCCAAAGATCATAATCTTCGGGGGTAACTGCTCTAACCACTACTGGCATGAAGCCATGATTCTTTCCACATAATTCCGTACATTGACCTCTGTAAATACCTGGCTCATCTACAATTGTCCAAGCGGTATTAATGAAGCCCGGAATAGCATCCTGCTTGATTGCAAAATCTGGCACCCACCAAGAGTGAATTACGTCATTAGCTGTAATTAAAAATCTTATTCTTTTACCAGTGGGGATCACAACCGGCTCATCAACTTCAAGTAGATAGTGTTCGCCTTTTGGTGTTTGATTGTAAATTTCGTCTTGATCAGTGGTTAAGTTGGAGAAAAAGTTAACACCATCCTCTAAATACTTGTACTCCCATTTCCATTGATAGCCGACTACTTGAATATTTATATCGCCTTCTTCGTCAGCATACATTTTCTGTAATGTATTGGTTGCTGGTACTGCCATACTAATTAATATTACAAAAGGAATAACGGTCCAAAGTATTTCTAATTTTGTATTTTCATGAAAACTAGCTGGCTCTGGATTTTTCTTCTTAGTATGAGCATACATTGAATAAAACATGACACCAAAGACAAGAACACCGATGGCAACAACGATCCAAAAGATGAACATGTGAAGACCAAAAACTTCTCTACTAATGTCGGTTACACCCTCAGTCATGTTAAGGGCATTCCATTCTGCAAAAGCTGACTGACTAAAGATTAAACCTAAAAAAATTGTAAACGAACTGATAAAAGTTGAACGAATATTAAACATTGTGATCCCTTGTGCCGTGTTCTGAATAAAATAAATTATTTGTATAATCAATTATAAATAAAAATAATGTGAATTTACAGTTAAATATCAATTAATTAACGATTTACGGTCGCTATGATAGCTTCATTTAAAGCTTAGTTCTAGGGGAGTTTAAAGGAAAATTTAACAGCAATATTCCTAAGCTTTTAAAGCTTTGTAATTTTGTTTTCTTTTTGAGGATTTTTAGGTTTAAGCTCTTCAAAATCACAACTAACACAGATGATTTTTTCATCGTCATAGGTGACTGCAATTCTATCAAGAGCTTTGCATTTTGGACAAATGGCTCCTGCAATGAACTTCAGTTGCTGCTTATTCATAGTATTTCTTTAATAATATTTTTTGTAGTTGGTTTTTTTTCAAACCAAAACTCAAAAGAAAGAGCTGCTTGCTCCACCAGCATACCCTCTCCAGAATATATGTATTGTGAAAATTTTTTAAACCAGTTTCTTGTTGGTTTGTGAGGATTACCATAACTCAAATCATATAGAATGCAGTCTTTAGAAATTTTTAAGTTGTTAAAAAATTTAGGCACTGTTGAATCATGGCCAGCAGAAGAACAATTTATAACTATGTCAGGGCTAAGCTCGTATTCATGAAGAGAAACAGATTCCCCAAACCGACGAATTAATTTCTTTGCATTTTCTTCGCTTCTGTTTGCGATCTCGATGCTGCTTGGATTGAAACCACTAATAGCTGGAATTATGCTGGCAGCTGAGCCACCCGCTCCAAGTATTAAAATTTTTTTATCTTTGATTGATATACCTTTGTTACTAAAGTCATTTACAAGTCCCTGACCGTCAGTGGAATGCAAATATAATGATTCATTACTTTTCTTTATGGTGTTAGCTGTATTGATTTTATTAACAATACTAGATTTGTTCGCATCAAGCTCAAGCACTTCTTTTTTTAATGGAAGAGTTACGTTCAATCCTAATGCGTTAGGATTGTCAAAAAATTGATTACAAAAGCTACTAAGCTCGCCGGCATTAACAAGGTATTTCTCATAGCTGATTTTAATATTTAGTTCCTGCGCAAAAATATTATGAATCTCAGGAGACAGTGAGTGCTCAATTGGAGAGCCAACAACTCCTAACTTATATTCCATTTTTATGCATGCCAATCATTTGATAAAAAATCATTAAGTTTTTTGTTCATGGAAATTTGCTTGCTCGTTAATTTGCCTGGCCAAGCAACATTTTGAGGTAGTGAAGCTAGAATTGAGTCTGTTCTTCCCCCTGATTCAATACCAAACTTCGTACCCCTATCAAAAAGCAAATTAAACTCTACGTATCTTCCTCGTCTATATAACTGGAATTCTTTTTCATCTGTAGAAAATTTAGAATTTAATCTTCTATTTATTATTTTTTTATAACTAGTTAAATATGTTTCAAACATATTTGCTAATAAGCTTAGTGAGCTTGTTATGTTTTTATGTTTGAAGTTATCAAAGAAGATCCCTCCTATACCCCTCCGTTCGTCTCTGTGAGGAAGATAGAAGTATTCATCACAATTTTTGGCAAATTTTGAATAATAAGTTTTATTAAATTTATTTAAAAAATCTTTTGCGCCTTTATGCCATAACTCAGCATCTGTTTTATATGGAACGTAGGGTGTTAAATCAAAGCCGCCGCCAATCCACCATTTTTTTATTTCTTTTTTATTATGAATAATAAATATTCTTCCATTCATATGACTGGTGGGTGCTTTTGGATTTGATGGATGAGAAATTACAGATAGTCCAGACGCAATAAATTCATCTCCTTTTTTTAAATTTAATGCTTTTGCTTGAGAGGAACTTGGAATGATATTGTCATGAATTATTGAAAAATTTATTGCAGCTTTTTCGATTTTATCTCCAGAAAGAATTATTGTTTTTCCTCCACCACCATTTTGTCTTGACCACTCAGAAATATTTTCTTCAACTGTTTTATTGATTGCTGCAAAATCAGATGATATTTTTGATTGATGGTCCTGAAAAAGACTAACAATCTGTTTGTTTAAATCTGAATCGATCTTCACTTAATTACTCTCTTATTACCTTTTTTGATTTAAGCATAATAATTTTTGATGGCTTAGAAATTCCCCCAAGCCGATGATTAAATAATGCAACTTCATTTGATTTAAAAGTATTGCATATATCCTTAAGATTGTTTGTATATTCTGTACCGGATATGTTTGCTGATGTAGAAATAAAAGGAGCATTGAGTTCTTTAATCAATGCATTTAGATGATAGTGAGTGCTAACTCTACATGCAATATTATTTTTTTCATCTGTAAAACTTTCCAGGCATTTGCTGGCTGATTCTGCTACTAAAGTTACGTGTCCCGGCCATACTTCTCTGATGAACTTTCTATCAATTTTGTCGGACTCAATATGCTCTAATGCATTATCAATGTCGTGAAATAGAATGATGTAATTTTTATTTTTTTTTCTCTGCTTTAATTTATCAATCTTTGTGATCGCAGCTTTTGTAGCGATACAACCTAAACCCCAAATGCCATCAGTTGGATGAATTAATATGCGATTATTTAAAAGCCAGTCAGCGCCCTCTTTGACGTCAACAATTTCTTTCAAAATTAGTTTGTTTCAGAGTTAATCTGAATAACTTCTTCGGTTTGATCTTTTCTAAACTGATCAAACTTATCGCTTAAGTTTGAATCAGCAAGAGATAAAATCTGAACCGCACATAACGCAGCATTTATGGCACCAGATTTTCCAATAGCAAAGGTTGCTACGGGAATACCTTTTGGCATTTGGACGGTTGACATTAAAGAATCCAATCCGTTCATATCACCGCCACCCAAGGGTATTCCTAAAACAGGCTTGTGAGTGTGTGCAGCTATTACGCCAGCAAGGTGAGCTGCCATACCAGCAGCAGCAATAAAAATTTTAACTCCTTTGTTTTCGAGTTCTTCAAGCTTTCTAACAACCTCATGAGGCGTTCGATGAGCAGAAAGCACATTAAGATCGTAAGAAACACCAAAATTAGATAAGATTTTTGCAGATTCTTCAACAATTGGAAGATCTGATTTAGATCCCATGAATATACCTACGGAGACTGATTCATTAGACATTATGATTCCTTAAAAAAATATAGTTTAGATTATAAATAAAGAACCTATAATATCCACATGTCTGTAATGAAAATATTAACTTTTCCTGACCCTAGGTTAAGGACAGTTGCTGATCCAGTAGAAAAATTCGACAAAAGTTTAAAAAAGCTGACAGATGATATGCTCGAAACTATGTATTCAGAAAATGGTATTGGGTTAGCTGCAACTCAAGTAAATGTTCATAAAAGAGTTATCGTTATGGATATAAGTGAAGAAAGAAATGAGCCCAGAGTATTTATAAATCCAGAATTTGAAATAAAAAGCAACAAAAGTTTATATACCTTCTCAGAAGGATGTCTTTCTGTACCAGGTTTTAATGAGGAAATTACTAGGCCTGATCAAATAATCCTAAAATGGCAGAATCTTGATGGCGATCGATTAGAAGATGAACCAGAGGGCTTGTTAACTGTATGTATTCAACATGAAATAGATCATTTAGAAGGCAAACTTATGGTCGACTATTTATCAACATTAAAGCGAGATAGAATAAGAAATAAGCTAAATAAGCGAATTTAAAAGAATTTCAACGAATTTAATTATATTTAGCAACTTTTAAGAGAATTCAATGGAAAATAAGTTAAAAATTGTTTTTGCAGGTTCTCCAAAATCATCTTCGACAATACTTCAATCATTAATTGACAATAGTAAGGTAGAAGTTCCATACGTTATTTCACAAGAACCCAAAAGAGCAAAAAGAGGCAACAAGCTTATACCCACAGAAGTAGCAATTAAAGCCACTGAAAATGGCATTGATTTATTGGAGCCAAGATCTTTGAATGAAATTAAAAAATTAATTACTGGCTTTGATTTTGATTTTCTTCTTGTTGCGGCCTATGGAAAGATTCTACCTGATTGGATGTTGAACGCTCCTGTTTACGAGCCAATAAATGTTCACTATTCTGTTTTACCAAAACACAGAGGGGCTTCTCCAATACAATCAACAATTTTGACAGGTGACACAATGGCTGGAATATCAATAATGAAAATGACAAAGGGATTGGATGAGGGCCCAATTTATAGAAAGTTTAAAATTGATATTAACGAATCGGATAAGGAAGAGCTTGAAGAAAAACTATCGCTCATCGCAGCTAAAAATATTACTAGTGTTTTATCTGAAATAAAAAACAAGAATATAAAACCAATTGCCCAAAATGAAGATGACGCATCATATTGCAATAAAATCAAAAAAGAGTCTGGATTGATTGATTTACAAAAAGATGATTCAGAAAAAATACTTCTCAAATTTAGAGCATATAAAGGCTGGCCTGGAGTTTTTTTTAGATATAAAAATGTAGATATAAAAATACATGGACTAAAGCTTTTAGATCCTAATGATGATATTCACATGGAAAATTCTGGTTCAATATTTAAAGTTACTAAAGATGGTTTATTTATTAAAACAATAGATTCAAAGATAGTAATCACTCACTTACAAATGCCAGGAAAGAAAGTCATTAATAAGAGTGATATTTATAATGCATACTCTAATTATTTTGAATAACTTCCCATTGAAGCAAAACAGGTTTAAGTTACGCATATGAACATTCTTGTATTAGGGGCTGGAAAAGTAGGTAGAAATATTGCTAAGAATTTAGCTAGGCAAACTTTTGATGTTTGTATAGTTGATGTTGATATTGAAAGATTAAAAAGTATACAAGAGGATCATGACCTTGCAATTGTTCAAGGGCATGCATCAAGCCCTGAAGTTCTTAAAAAAGCAGGCGCTAATATAGAGACTGTTGTTCTTGCAGTTACTAATGATGATGAAGTGAATATCGTCGCGTGTCAGCTAGCAAAAAAACTATTTAATGTATCAAAGACTATTTGTAGGCTATCTGACTATACATATATTGAAAATTTAGATGCTCTTGGCAAAGATAATATTGATGTTGCCATAAGCCCTGAGCTAGAAGTTACTCAGCACATTGTTGACCTAATTAATCATCCAGGTGCAGAACAAATAGAATCTTTTGCAGACGGTAAGGTGAAGCTGGTTTCAGTAAAAGCTAAAAAAGATGGAAAGCTTGTGAATAGGGAACTTAAATCCATAAAAAGTGATTTGCCTGATATAGATACATTTGTTCCAACTATATTTAGAAAAAATAAGCCCGTTGTTCCAGATGGAAGCACAGTTATCAAAGAAAATGATGAGGTTTACTTTTTATCGTCTGAAGAGAATATAGACAAAATCGTTAATGAGCTCAGGGATCAAGGAGATACTTCATCAAGAATAATGATTGTAGGAGGTGGCAGGATAGGCCTTTCCTTGGCAATGACCCTAGAAAAAAATTATAAAGTTAAAGTTTTAGAGCAAGACCATACCAAATGTGAATCAATTGCAAAAGATTTAAACAAAGCAATAGTGTTGAATGGAAGTGGCTCTGATGAAGAGTTATTACGGAGCGAAAACATTGAAAATATAGATGTATTTTGCGCGCTTACAAATGATGATGAAACAAATATTATGTCAGCTTTCCTTGCAAAAAAACTAGGTGCAAAGAAAACTCTCATAATCCTTAACAATTATTCATACATTAATATTCTGCCGAAAAGTTTTGTAGATCGTCCTCTTTCACCACAAAGAATGACAGTTTCTCTAGTAATGCAACATCTCACATCAGTAGATATGCCACAAGAGGTTTTATTAAAAATGAATTCAGGGGTTGAGGCCTTGGAAGGTGTTATCCATTTCAATAATGATACTAAGGATTTATTTGGATCAAAATATACCCTGCTTCCTCTACCTGAAAATTCGGTTCTTGGTTCAATCTATCGAAATGGAAAAAACATTATTCCATCTGATGACCTTACCATTGAGAGAGATGATCACTTAATAGTTTTTATCAACGGCAAGACAGACAAATCTCAAATTGAAAAACTCTTCAAGGAGTCATAAATTTGAATATTAAGCCTATTTTTTCATTATTTGGAATTCTTTTGTGCTCATTTAGTGCTGTTTTTCTAGTGCCGGCATTTGTGGGTTACATATTTAATGAAATAAATTACTTTAGCTTCGTATTGGTTTTTATAGGTGTGATGTTATTGGGTTTGCTAATGTGGCTCCCAAACAAAAACTCAATTGATGCTCTCAAAATATCAGATGGCTTCATTGTTACTGCTATGTTTTGGTTCGTGTTAGGTATAGTGGGTGCTATACCTTTTATTGCTTATGGAATATCGCCGGTAAATGCATTTTTTGAGTCAACATCTGGAATAACAACAACGGGCGCAACGGTTCTTGTTGGCTTAGATGATTTGCCTAAATCACTTTTGATTTATAGACAGATGCTTCAATGGGTTGGGGGAATGGGGCTAATAATTCTTGTGGTCGCGATTATGCCAACTCTAGGTATTGGTGGTGGTCAATTATTTAAGATGGAAGTTCCTAGCTTTGAGTCTTCGCAGAGATTAACTCCTAGGATCACACAAAATGCAAAAGCTCTTTGGCAAATATATTTATTTTTGACGATTAGCTGTTTATTAGCATATTTAATCTCAGGAATGGGACTGTTTGATGCCTTCGCTCATGCATTATCAACTGTTGCGATTGGTGGCTTTTCGACTCATGACGCAAGCATAGGCTATTTTGATAGTTTTGCTGTAGAGGTTGTTTGTATTATTTTTATGTTGATGTCTGCCACATCATTTTCGCTGCACTATGCTGCTCTATATGAGAGGAAGTTTCTTAAATATTTGTATAGTGAGGAGCTGAAATTTTTTCTTTCCGTGATTGCAATATTTCTTACTCTTACAATTATATGTTTTGCGACATTTTCAATGCTCGATTGGGATACGTTAAGAAAATCTATTTTCCAAACAATTTCAATAATTACTACCTCGGGTTTTACAATAGACGATTACTCGCTTTGGCCGGGGTATATACCTTTCTTGCTTCTTGTTGGAGCCTTTATTGGTGCTTGCTCTGGATCTGTTGGTGGCGGTCTGAAATCATGGAGAGTTCTTATAATCTTAGACCAGGCTAGGCAAGAAATAATTAAAACCATTCATCCAAATGCTGTTGTAACTTCAAGAATAGGTAAAAAAGTTGTTGATGCCTCTATTTCTGAAAAAGTCTGGGGTTTTTTTGCTGTGTATGTAATTACTTTCATAGTTCTTTTAGTTCTAGTGCTAATGTCTGGACTTGATTTTGAAAGCTCTTTTTCGGCTGTTGGGGCAACCCTTAACAACCTGGGACCAGGACTGGGGGAAGTTTCATCAAACTATGAATCTCTCTCAAGCTTTACAAAAATTGTTCTATCTTTAGCGATGATACTTGGAAGATTAGAAATTTTTACGCTTTTGGTTCTACTGACTCCTGCTTTTTGGAAACGCTAGAAATTATATAAATCTTTATTTTCTTCTATTCTTCTAAACTTTTTATATTCCCATGAATATTCTTTCGGATTCTTGGAAATTTCAGCTTCAAAAAGTTGATTCATATATTTATGACCGTCATCTAATTTAATTTGAGGTGAAGGTTGGGCAAATACTATTGAATAAATTGATTTATTTGGTTTAGTTACATAGACCATTATTGGAAGATTGTTCATTTTTTTTGCAAGTGAGCTAACTATTGTTGTTGAATAGCACTTTTTCCCGAAAAAATACGATTCGATGCCTAATTTTCTTTGTGGAACTTGATCAGAGGCGAGAGCTATAGTCTTATTGCTTTTAATGTCTATAAGCATTTGTCGAACACCTCTTATAGATGCCTCAACAGGTAATGAATTGTTATATGAGCGATGCTTTTTTACAAACTCATCAAAGGGTTTCAATTTAAAAGGTTTGTACATTACCGTACTTTGACTTTGTACTACTAACCAGGAAAGCAAGAAATCTATACTGCGATTGTGAAAAGAGAAACATAGCCTTGGGTTGTTAACAGTTTCTTGAGTGTACAAATAACGGTCTACAACCTTGTTAACGTGAAAGGAAGTTTTTTGGGCACCACGACCCCAAGAATAAAGACTTTCAAAAAATGAGATGAGTGTTTCTTTACAGCTTTCATTGGTTAGCTTATCTATTTCATTTCTAGATTTATTAGTAAAAACTGTAGTTATATTTGCTTTAGATATTTTGTAAAAATTTGTCCTTCTAATTAAAAATCTAAGACCAAAATTATAAGCAATTTCAATTAGCTTAGTTCCAATGGTTAACCCAAATATTGTTAAAACATAAAGTAATGTTTTCATACTTAATTATATGATCATATTAGAGTATATAATTTAATTTTTAGGATCTTTATATGCCTGCAAATTCAATGGATGAACTTGTTTCTTTGTGTAAGAGGCGAGGATTTATTTTTCAATCTGGAGAAATTTATGGTGGTCTTCAGGGAATATATGACTATGGTCCAATGGGGGTAGAGCTTAAGAAGAATATTAAGGATTCCTGGTGGTCATCAATGGTCTATAAAAGAGACGATGTTGAAGGCCTGGATGCGTCAATATTAACTAACCCAAAAGTACTTAAATATTCGGGACATGAGGATACTTTTTCAGATCCGTTAGTTGATTGTAAGGACTGTAATGGACGCTTTAGAGCCGATCAATTAGATGATAGTAAGTGCCCACTTTGCAGTTCAACAAACCTAACAGATCCGCGTCCTTTTAACCTGATGTTCAAGACGGCAGTTGGGCCTGTTGATGATGGTAAGAATTTTGCTTATTTAAGGCCTGAAACAGCTCAGCAAATTTTCACAAATTTTAAAAATGTATTGGATTCGAATCCTAAAAGTTTACCATTTGGAATAGCTCAAATTGGTAAGGCTTTTAGGAATGAGATTACACCAAGAAATTTTATTTTTAGAGTGCGCGAATTTGAACAAATGGAGTTAGAGTTTTTTGTAAAAAATGGTGATGATGAAAAATGGCATGAATATTGGTTAGAAGAAAGATTGTCTTGGTGGGAAGACCAGGGAGTTCCTAGATCAAGTCTTGAGATTTTGGATGTACCTCAGGATGAGCTCTCTCATTATTCAAAAAAAACATATGATCTTATGTATAAGTTTCCACATGGAGTTGAAGAATTAGAGGGTATAGCTAACAGGACAGACTTTGATCTTGGGTCTCACAGCAAAAATCAAAATGAATTTAAAATAACAGCCAAGGTCACAAACAATAAAGAATCTAATTCTAAGCTCGCTGTTCATAATTTAGATGAAAAAAAATGGGAAATACCATATGTAATTGAGCCTTCTGCTGGCGTTGATAGAGCATTCCTTGCAATACTTAATGAAGCATACAACGAGGAAAGCCTTCCTGATGGAAAAACCAGAACTGTATTAAAGCTTTCAAAACATCTTGCTCCGATATCTGCTGCTGTAATTCCGCTCAAAAAAAATGATGATAAATTAGTAAACTTAGCTAAGGATGTTAAGGACAAGTTACAGCAAGCATCAAACCGCAGAATAATTCTTGAAAATACCGGCAACATAGGAAAAAGCTATAGAAAACATGATGAAATTGGAACACCAAACTGTATTACAATTGATTACGACAGTTTAGAGAAAAAAACAGTTACCCTAAGAGATAGAAATACAATGGATCAAAAAACAATAGATATAGATGATATTAGTAAACATTTGTTGCTATAAATAAACAAATGTTGTTTATTAGGTCTCTTTTTTTTTATATTTTCTTTATATCTAGCATAGTTCTTGTTTCATTAGTAATAAATATTCTCTATTTGTTTACCTCAACAAAAACCTTACAAAATATTTGCAAATATTGGATTATATTAAACAATAAAGCTCTAAGGTTTCTTTGTAATATTAATTATGAGATTTCGGGAAATGAACACCTACCTAGTGAGCCCTGTATTATTATTGCAAACCATCAAGGTCCATGGGAATCATTGTTTGTTCAAACTCTAAAAATTCCTAGCAGCAGCATTATTAAAAAAAATCTTACTTTGATTCCTTTTTTTGGTTGGGGTTTAGCTGCATTGAAGCCTATTAGAATTAATAGAGAAACAAAGCTTTCTAGTTTAAAAAAAGTTGTATCAAAAAGTGTGAATAGACTTAAAAATGGATCGACTGTGATCATATTTCCTGAAGGAACTAGAAATAGTGCAGACTATGGCCCCTCTAAATTTAGTGCAAGTTTCGCAAGAGTTGGAATGATTTCAGGCGCACCAATAGTCCCGGTTTGCCATAATTCTGGAAAGTTTTGGATAAATAAGACCTTTACCAAAAACCCAGGAACTATCAAAGTAAAAATAGGAAAACCTTTTTTCATTAAAAATGAAAAATTAGATGTTACAGAAATAGAAGAATGGTTTAGAGAAAACTATAAAGCACTAAATGTCTAAGTTAGATACCGATAAAGCATTAGCATCTATAAACTCTCTTCTTGGCTCTACTTGATCACCCATCAAGACTTCAAAAGCATCATCCGCTTCCTTGGCATCCTTTATGGTTACCTGCATCATTCTCCTGTTCTCAGGATCCATGGTCGTCGACCATAACTGATCAGGATTCATCTCGCCAAGACCTTTATATCTTTGAACCTCTAGACCTTTGGTGCCACCTTTAGAAAGTTCTTTAACGTGGCTTTCTTTTTCAGCTTCATTTGATGAATATAAAGCTGTTTTACCTTTTGTGATTTTATAGAGAGGTGGCATCGCTATATAAATGTGCCCACTTTCAACAATCTCAAACATCTGCCTATAGAAAAAAGTTAGGAGCAGGGTTCTTATGTGTGATCCATCAACATCAGCATCTGTCATTATTATAATTCTGTGATATCTAAGTTTTGAAATATCAAAATCATCTCTTCCAATTCCACACCCCAAAGCAGTAACCATAGTGCCTATTTCTTGCGAAGAAAGAACTTTATCAATTCTTGCTTTTTCAACATTAAGAATCTTTCCTTTTAAAGGTAAGATTGCCTGATTTTGTCTGTTTCTTCCTTGTTTTGCTGATCCTCCAGCAGAATCTCCCTCAACTAAATATAGTTCCGAAAGTGTTGGATCTTTTTCTTGACAGTCTGCTAGCTTACCGGGCAATCCTGCCACCTCTAAAACCCCTTTCCTTCTTGTCATTTCTCTAGCTTTTCTAGCTGCTTCTCTTGCCAACGCTGCCTCAGAAACCTTTGTAAGTATTTGCATTGCTTCTTTGGGGTTCTCGAGAAGAAACTCGTTAAGGTATTTACTTAATATTGTGCTGACCACACCCTCTACTTCTGAGGATACAAGTTTTTCTTTGGTTTGAGATGAAAACTTTGGGTCTGGCACCTTTACTGAGATTACAGCAATGAGCCCCTCTCTAACATCTTCGCCCAACAACTCTATTGGTGCTTTTTTATTTAACTCTTCTTTTTTTATAAATGCTTTTAGAACTCTAGTTAAGCTAGCTCTGAATCCAGATAGATGAGTACCGCCATCTTTTTGTGGGATATTGTTTGTGTAACAAAGTACATTTTCAGAATACGAGTCGTTCCACTGCATGGCAACTTCCACAGTTATATCGTCCTGATTGCCCTCGCAATGAAAGGTCTCACAAACACTTTGCTTTCTTCCCTTTAAAAATTTTACATAACCAGCGACCCCGCCAGAATTTTTAAACGTTTTTGACTTTCCTGTTCTCTCATCTTTTACTTCAATGTTTACGCCCGCATTAAGAAAGGAAAGTTCTTGGACTCGTTTATTGATAATGTCGATATCAAACTTAATAGATGTAAAAATTTTATCGGAAGGAGTAAATGTTATCTCGGTGCCAGATTCTTTTGAAGCTTTGACCTTGGAAAGTTTAGTTTTCTTTTTCCCTTCTGAGTATTTTTGTTGGTACATACCCCCATCTCTACATACAGTCAAAACTAACTCACTTGATAGCGCATTAACAACTGAGACACCAACACCGTGAAGACCACCAGAAACTTTGTATGAGTTGTCGTCGAATTTTCCACCGGAATGAAGTGTCGTCATGATTAATTCAGCAGCTGGAACACCCTCTTTCTCATGTTTATCAACCGGTATTCCTCGACCATCATCTTTAACCGTTACCGAACCATTTTTGTTTATTTGCAATAGGATCTTGCTGCAATAGCCAGCCATTGCTTCATCAATGCTATTATCTAAAACTTCAAAGATCATATGATGAAGGCCAGTCCCGTCATCTGTATCACCAATATACATTCCTGGCCTCTTTTTAACAGCCTCAAGACCTTTTAAAACTTGGATATTTGATGAGTCGTATTTGGGATCTTTTTTAGATTTTTTTGGCATTAAGTTTAATGTTCCACGTGGAACTTTTTAATATTAAAGTTCTCATCTATTTTACTATTAAACAGGTCAGATATGTTTGAAAAAATGAATTGATTGGGTGCTTTTTTAATTATTGTTAATAAAGTTTCAAGGTGTGCTTCATCAATCTCTGAAGAGAGGTCATCTAACACTGTTACATTATCAATACCCAGGTCAATTAACGTCATTGAAATAGCAAGCCCCCAGATTATAGAGAAGGCCTTCTCTTCTCCTCTTGAAAATAAATCTTTTGCCATGGATGAATCAAAATTAAAAACTAAATCAGCTTTATGAGGACCACATTGGGTAGTCTTTTTAAATAGATCCTGTGCTAATGATGCTTCCAGATCATCAAGCAAAACCTCATTGCTAAATCCTTTTTCTAAGCTAATGTTCATTATTGATAGTCTTTCTGCAAAACTATCATGAAGTTGGTCTTTAACAAGATTGAAGAAATTCACTTTGATTTTATCTAAAAAATAACTCCTCTCATTTTGTATTACTGATGCAGCATCCGACAAAGGCATATTCCAAGAAATTGCCTCTTGTGGAGAATTTCGTTTTAGTGATGAGTTTCTTTGTCTTAAAGCTGAATAATATGAAAACCAGGATTTCTGATATGTGTTACTAACTAAAAATAATGAGCGGTCTAAACTTTTTCTTCTGTAGTCTGGAGCAGACGATAAATAAAAAAACATTTTAGAGTCTATTGCATTTATTGGTAGCAAGCTCACCAACTCTCTTTTTATTTTATTCTTTTCATTAACCTTAATTGATAAATTTTTAGATTTTGTTTTAGAAATTGTTATCTTTTGTCCTGAGTCACTAATTTCTGCAGAGATCTTGAAACTATCAGAGCCCAGCTTAATAAGGTTATTTGATTTTGTAGTTCTAAAAGAGTTACCTGATCCTAAAATATAAACTGCTTCCAATATGGACGTTTTGCCTGCCCCATTGGTTCCATGGAAAAAATTAAGTCCATCACACAAATCATATGATGTGTTTTGAAAACATCTAAAATTTTTTAAAGAAAGTTTTTTTATTGCCACCTAGATAAGAAGTGGCATTACAACATATTTTGGAAAATCAGCATCAGGCGGAAGCATTAAACAGCTTTTATCAGATCCAAAGAATTTTATATTACAAATATTTCCTTCTTGATGGCTCAATATTTCTTGCAAATAATTAACATTAAAAGCTATATCAATATTTTCACCAGAATAATTAACGCTCAGTGTTTCCTCTCCGGCCTCTTCCTCAGGATTATTTGCGGAGACCATCAAACTTCCATCAGATACATTCAACCTTATACCTCTATATTTATCACTTGATAAAACACTAACCCTGCTTAAACTTTCAGAAAGCTCTTTAACATCAACCTCAAGAACAAAACTATCACCGGATGGTATGACTTGATTGAAATCAGGGTAGTTTCCATCAATCAGCTTGCTTTTAAAGGTTATATTTCCTGTATTAAGCTCAATAGAGGAATCAGTTATTAATAATGAGACTTCCCCGTCTGAATCAGCAAGAAATTTTGTCATCTCATTTACAGACTTTCTGGGTACGATTCCAGAAAACGAGCTTCCTGCAGATACTTCATATGTGTTTATTGCTAATCTATGTGCGTCTGTTGCCACAGCGGTTAAAGAATTATCTTTGAGCTCCAAGTAGAGTCCGTTTAAATAGTGTCTCCAATCTTGATTTCCCATAGCAAAAGATGTTGTTGAAAAGATTTTTCTCAGATCTTTTGAGTTAACTTTTAATTGTTCTCCACTTTCTTGATTCTCAAATATAGGAAAATCATCGCTTGGAAGTGTTGCTAGTGAATACTTTCCTGAGGGTGTTTTAAGTTGAATTTTATCTCCTGAGAGTTTAATTTCTATGCTTGAACCATCAGGTATTAATCGACATAAATCGTTTAATTTTTTAGCGGAGGTTGTAGTTCTTCCCTCACTAGAAACACTCTCTAGTGGGCCGCTTGTTCTCACTTCTGACTCTAAGTCCGTTGCGGTTAAATGAAAACCTGACTCATTAACCTCAAGAAGTACGTTTGCTAAAATCGGAAGGGTTTGTTTTTTTTCAACAACACCCAGGGTTACTCCAAGAGCTTTGGTAATGTCCTCTTTTTTAAATACTGCTTGCATTAATTTGTGAGTGTTCTAGTGAGATTTCTATAATCTTCCTCAAGTGAAGGTAGTTCTTTCCTAAGCTCAGCTATTTTTGAACATGCGTGAATGACTGTTGTGTGGTCGCGACCATTAAAAGACTCACCTATTTCAGGCAGGCTGTGGTTGGTAAGTTCTTTAGTTAAAGCCATAGCGAGCTGTCTTGGCCTGGTAATGGACCTACTTCTTCTTTTAGACAAAAGGTCTGAAAGTTTTATATTGTAATACTCTGCAACTGTTTTCTGAATAACATCAATTTCTGTACTAGAAAACCTTGCATTTGCAACCACTCTTTTTAGCGCCCCCTCTAACTCTCTAATGTTAGATCTGATTCTTTGTGCAATATAGATAGCGCAATCATCGGGCAGCTCAACACCCATAAGTTGTGCTTTTCTTAGTAATACAGCTGCTCTGGTTTCTAGCTCTGGTGGCTCAACAATAACAGGCAGGCCCCAACCAAGCCTAGACTTTAGTCTTTCTTCTAATCCGTCAATTTCTTTGGGGTATTTGTCACAAGTCAGCACCATTTGGTGGTTTCTATCCAACAAAGTGTTAAATGTGTGAAAAAATTCTTCCTGTGATTGTTCTTTGCCAGCAAAAAACTGAATATCATCAATCAATAGCGCATCAGCGTTTCTGTAAAAAGATTTGAATTCACTCATAGCCCCTAATTGCAAAGCCTTTACCATGTCAGCTACAAATTTTTCAGAATGCACATAAACAATTCTCTTTTTTGGGCTGTTTCTAAGAATTTCATTTCCTACTGCGTGCATTAAATGGGTTTTTCCAAGCCCAACTCCCCCATATATAAATAGAGGGTTATAGTCTCCTTTTGGGTTTTGGGCAACCTGTTTGGCAGCAGCTAGTGCCATATGGTTAGATTTGCCCTCAACAAAAGTACTAAATGTGAAAGCTTGAACCAAACCCGGGTTTCTATCTTCAGAGGAGTCAAGTTTGTCAACAAATGTTGACTTATCGAGAGTCTTAAAAATTATTTCCTTTTCTGGGTCAATGCCGTTAAGCGCATCATTGATGTCGTCTAAAAAATTCTCTCTTACATGATTTAAAATAAAATCATTTGGCGCTTTTATCTCTAATGAGTTGTTGGTTGTTTCTGCAGATAAGGGCTTGATCCAGGTATTAAAGTCTTCTGATGAAAGCCTTGACTCAAGAAGGCCTGAACATTGTGTCCAAAGTTCCAATATATCTCTCCGGTTTTGAAACAAGTCTAGCAAAAATTAACAAGATATCTACAGCATAAACCAATGAATTTTTTGTGGATAACTTGTGGCTATCTTTACATTAAAATTCTTTTTTTATTTTATGGAAAAAAAAATACTTTACTATATAATTTTGCTCCTATTTAGAGTTAACCATGAAAAGAACCTTTCAACCCAGCAACATTAAAAGAAAAAGAACTCATGGCTTTAGAGCCAGAATGGCAACCAAAGCCGGTAGAGCTGTGCTTTCTAATAGAAGAAAAAAGGGTAGGAAAGTTCTATCAGCCTAGCTACGCCACGCTCATAGGGTGAGAGCTAATTTAAAAATTTTTTTTAAAAAATCTTATTCCGTCAAACCGGGAATATTCATAGTGGTAAGAAAAAAAGACTATCCTAGAGCTGTGGATCGAAACAGGATAAAAAGACAAATAAAAAGCGCTCTTTCTCAAACCTATAAAAATGATCAATCTAAAGATCTTATTTGTGTTGTGGGTGGTGGTTTGCTGAGTGAGTCATATGTGGAAATAAAAAAAATGGTCTTGTTTGAGCTGTCTAAGGTAAATGCGTAATATTGCCATACGTTTGGTTCGGGGCTATCAGTGGCTTATAAGTCCATTGCTTGGTAACAATTGTAGATTTCACCCCACCTGTTCAGAATATTGTGTAGAATCCATTCACAAGCATGGGGTAATTGTTGGTGGTTGGTATTCCCTGGTAAGGATATTAAGATGTGGTCCATGGTCTAAAGGTGGCATAGATGAGGTTAAATAATGAATTTTAGGTTGTTGTGGATTCTGATGGTGGGGTTGTTTGCTTACCTTCTTTTTTGGGAGTGGTCACAAGAGTCAGCCGCAAAGGCAGAGCTTGTTGCAACCACAAGAGTTGATGAGGTTTCTTCTGGTGTCGATAGTGTTGATAGCTCAAATACTTCAAAAATAAGCAATGGCTCTTTGACCCTTGTTGTTGATAATTTAAGCGGCTCAATAATTGGTGTAGAGCTTAGCGAGTATCCTGTGCTTCAAAAAGAGGGCTCTCCAAACGTTAGGTTGTTGGGGTCTGAGGGTGCCTTTAAGTTTTATGTCAAAAGTGGTTTTGGTATTGAAAGCCCTGTCTTTTCTCTAAAAAACAATAATGGTTCCAGTATCACGCTTGTTTCGGATGACGGTCTTTACAAAAAAGTTATATCAATTAAAGAGGGGTATTTGGTTGATATTAATGATAGTTATCTGGGCGGGAATAAGCCTGGAGATCCTTTTGTTGCAATGTATCGAACAGACGGAAAGCCTTTGGATGCTACAGACTCATGGATTGATAACGCCTCATATGTTGGGGTGGCCTTTAATACTCCTGATGATCCTTATGATAGTTACAGGCTGCGCTCTATTGATGAGAGGCTTCTGTTTGATCAGGTTGGCGGCTGGGTTGGTTTTATTCAAAAGTATTTTTTAACCGCTTTGCTGGTTAACCCAAATGATGTGGTGACAATGTTTGCAAACCCTCCCGCTGTTCCTGGTGGCGTTTACTCAATGGGTTCCATTGTTAGAGAAAAAACAGTCTCTGATATTAACTCAGGCATTTCACATAAGTTGTTTTTTGGGCCAAAAATCAGGTCCGATCTTATGTTAATTGCCAAGGACTTAGAGCTATCTATTGATATGGGGTGGTTTTGGTTTTTAGCCCAACCCCTTGTAATGTTGCTTGTAGTAATAAATGACCTTATTAATAACTGGGGTGTATCAATTTTATTGTTGACTGTTGTGGTTAAGTTGTTGCTTTGGCCAATCTCTGCAGCTGGTTTTAGGTCGATGGCAAAAATGCGTGTCGTACAACCAAAACTTCAGGAGATTCAGCAGCGCTATAAGGATGACAGACAAAAGCTTGGTGTTGAGATGATGGCGTTGTACAAGAAAGAGAAGATAAATCCAGCCGGTGGTTGTTTTCCAATGTTGTTGCAGTTTCCTGTTTTTATTGCTCTTTTCTTTGCTCTTAGAGAAATTGTGGAGCTTAGACATGCTCCTTTCTTTTTTTGGTTGCAGGATCTCTCGGCCCCGGATCCCTATTTTGTTTTACCAGTCGTAATGGGTGGGCTTATGTATTTAACCCAACAACTAAACCCAACCCCGCCCAACATGGATCCAATGCAGGTTCAGGTTATGAAGTACATGCCTGTTTTGTTCTCTGTGTTTTTTATTTTTCTACCGTCGGGATTGGTTTTGTACTCGGTTGCCAACGCACTATTTTCACTCGTTCAACAGCGTATGATGTACCGAAAATATGGTGCTAGCTCGTTCAGCACCCCTGGTGGTTAGGTCTCAGATCGGTGATTTTTGCCCTTGCAACCCCTGTAGGTAAGTCAGCTATAGCAGTTATAAGGGTTGCTGGGGAAGGCTGCCATAAAAAAATAAATTCTTCATTAGACAAGCCAATAAATACTTTTGGTCAAATTTTTCTCAGAGACTTAAGGTCTCAAGAAGGGGTTCTTGATAGTTGTATGTTAGTTTTTTATAAGGGTCCAAAAAGCTACTGCGGTGAGGATATGGTGGAAATTTTTTCACATGGGGGGCTTGGTGTGGTTAAGGGTATTGTTGGTTTTTTGGAGCAACTTGGCATGCGTGAGGCTGAGCCTGGAGAATTTACAAGACTATCAGTGGCAAATAATAAAATGTCTCTCAATGAGGCTGAAATGGTTTCGACTCTTATTGACTCCATTGATGAGCATGAGGTTATGTTAAGTGTTGCTGCGATTTCTGGGGCTTTGTCTGAAAGGGTTGTAAGGGTTGGAGATTTAATTGATTTATTAAGAGTGGAATTAGAATCTCAAATTGATTTCTCAGATGAAGATGGGGTTAATGAAGAAAATATTGATCGGATGGGTGTTATGTGTAACGACATAATCAAGCGGTTGGGTGACATTAGAAATAATTCAAGGCTGGTGGATGATGTCGGTGAGAAAAAAAGTGTTTTGTTGGTGGGTCCTCCCAACTCAGGAAAATCATCTTTGTTTAATAGTATGTTGGGAAGAACGAGGTCCATCACGTCTGATATTGCAGGAACAACTCGCGACATGATTGAAAGTGAGATGGTTTTTAATTCAAATAAATTCAGTCTTTTTGATTCTGCTGGGATAAGAGATACGAATGATGAGATCGAATCTAGTGGCATATCAATGGTTTTACAGGAAGCAAAAAATCAATCATTGGTGTTAGTGGTGGTTGATAGTACTTGTTTAGATTTTATAGCGGTTTCAAAAAAGATATTAAAAGATGTTCCACACATCATCATATTAAATAAATCTGACCTAGGTGAATGTGATTCTCACCCAGGTGTAGATTTTACAGTCTCAGCAAAAACTGGTTTTGGTGTAAGTGGCTTAGTAAAAGGAGTGGCTAAATTAATCAGTTCGGTCAACCAAGATAAAGAGCGTCTTTTTCTTATTAATAATAGGCAAGCAAAGCTTATTGATGAGGCAACTGTGTGTTGTGTAAATTGCTTGGAAAAAATATCCATAGAGGATTTTGAGTTGGCTGCAGAAGAGCTCAAACAGTCACGCGCCCGTCTTGATGATTTTATTGGGTCCAAGTCTTCAGATGATTTACTGGGTGACATTTTTGCAAATTTTTGTATTGGGAAATGATGGGGGTATCTTGTTGGGATTTTGGTATAAAAAATAATATGCACAGCTTATACATTCACATGCCACAAAAGAGTCAGAAAGCCTACCCTTGTTTATCAACAACCCCAAACATATGCGTGGACAGTCTTACAGGGAGATACCAACAGAAAATACACTCCTTAATAAAAACAACTAAAAATATATATTTATATTTATTATTATTCTTATATGTTTGATGTTTTAGTTGTTGGTGGTGGTCATGCAGGGGTTGAGGCAGCTCATGCATGTTATAGATTGGGATTAAAGTGCGGCCTCATAACACATAAAAAAAATACCATCGGTCAGATGTCTTGTAATCCTGCAATTGGTGGGTTGGGAAAATCTCATATAGTAAAGGAGATTGATGCCATGGGCGGGATTATGGCTCAGGCAACTGACATGTCAGGCATACAGTTCAGAACACTCAATACACGCAAAGGACCAGCAGTCCAGGCACTAAGAGCGCAATGTGATAGAGATCTTTACAAACAATCCATTCAATCAATCATAAACAATTCAAATATTGAAGTTATGGAGGGCGAGGTTATCGACCTTATTGTTGAAAAAGACAATGTGATGGGCGTAATCACAGATTCTTTGGGAGCCATAGAAGCTAAAAAAACCATTTTAACAACAGGCACCTTTTTGAATGGTATCTTGTATACCGGGGATGAGAAAAAGTCAGGAGGGCGAGTTGGAGATAAACCATCCATCCCTCTATCTCAAAAACTTTACGATCTCAAGCTTCCAATGGGAAGACTTAAAACAGGCACCCCAGCAAGAATAAAAATGTCTTCTCTGGATCTCGAGGTAATGGAGGAGCAGCCAGGCGACAGCCCAACACCCTTTATGAGCAGCCTCCAAGAAAAACACCCCCACCCAACACAACTGTCTTGTTACATAACCAGGACAACACCTGCAACCAAGAAAATTATTGAGGAAAACTTACACCTTTCTGCAATGTATTCTGGTCAAATATCAGGAATCGGGCCTCGCTACTGTCCATCTATCGAAGATAAGGTTTTTAAATTTAAAGACAAAGAAACCCACCAGGTATTTATTGAGCCCGAAGGCATCAATGTTGATCTGGTTTACCCCAACGGCATATCAAGCAGCCTACCCAAACAAACCCAAGAAAGATTTATTAGAACAATAACCGGTCTAGAAAATTGTGAGATAGATGAGTTCGGATACGCTGTTGAGTATGATTTTATAGACCCAAGAAACCTTAACGACACGCTTGAAACAAAATTCTTCAACAACTTTTACCTTGCCGGACAAATTAACGGAACTACTGGGTATGAAGAGGCAGCAGCACAAGGGCTAATGGCTGGGGTTAACGCGTGAAAGTCTTTGTTAAAAGAAAGGCCTTTTATTCTAGAAAGACACGAATCTTATATCGGAGTACTAATTAATGACCTTATCTCTCATGGTGTTACAGAGCCCTATCGTATGTTTACCAGCAGAGCAGAACACAGGTTGATGTTGTCTCAAGATACTGCGAGAGAACGGCTCACAATTAAAGCGAATAGCATCGGACTAATTAACCAAAAAGACTTTAAGTCTTTCAAAAAAGAAGAGGAGGAATACCAAGGCTTTAAAAAACTTCTCGACAATAAAAAACTTTCAAAACCTTTTGAGGGGGTAACAGCTCTTGAGGCTTTAAAGAGAACGGATGTAAGTACAGCAAAACTAAAAGAAGCCATTGGAGAAGAGCTTGCATCTCACCCCCAAATCGAACGAGCAATCATAGATCAGAGGTATAGTGGGTATATAAAAAAACAACTCAGAGAAATTGAAACAAACAAAAAACACTTTTCAACAAGAATACCTGTGGGGCTTGACTATTCATTGATACCTGGATTATCAAACGAGATTCAAGAAAAACTTTCAAACATTCGGCCACCAAGCATAGGGGTCGCAGCCCAGCTCGAGGGAGTAACCCCAGCAAGCATTAACCTGTTAAGAATTTATCTTAGAAAACAACCAAATCAAAATGCTGAGAAAGAAACAGGTTGATGCCTACATCGAGGAAATCTTAAAGTACAACTCAGTTCACAACCTTGTTAAAAGGTCATCAAAGGAACAAATTTATAAAGAAGACATTCTCGATACACTCTTGTTTTTAGATCACTTTAAAGCAGCAAAAAACATTTTAGACATAGGAACAGGTGCGGGGATCCCGGGAATAGTTTTGGCAATCCACCTCCCAGAAACCCAAATTACCCTTGCAGAAAAAAATAAAAAGAAAGCTTATTTTTTAGAAAAAACAATCAAAAAACTTAATATTTCAAATGCCTCTGTGTTTAACGAAAGTATAAACAAAAAAAAGACGGAGAATACTTGCTATTTAAAGGCAAAAAGGAAATAGTCGAAAAGGAGATAGCAAGAATAAAGAAATACAAAACAGAGGTTTTTAAAAGCGATCAAACGGACAAACAAAGACATCTTGTTAGAATAACAATTAACACGCAATGAAAATCATATCAGTCGCAAATCAAAAGGGCGGGGTGGGCAAAACAACAACAGCCGTTAACTTGGCTGCGGTTTTAGCATCCACCAAAAGAAAGCTCCTTTTAATTGATCTAGACTCCCAGGGAAACGCAACCACCGCCTCAGGCCTAAAAAAAGAAAACACACTTTTGGGTTTATTTGAAGGCAAGAATATTAACGAGATAGTTGCAAGCTCAAAAAATGGTTATGATGTTATTCCTGGAGGAGAAGATCTTGTTGCTCTGGAGGCCCACATCAGAACAGAACCCAAAAAAGGATTCATTGAGGAGTCTCTATCAGAGCTAAAATATGACTTTGTAATTATAGACACTCCCCCAGCCCTAAACTCACTTACGGTAGAGGCGTTAATATCTTCTGTTGGCACACTTGTTCCCCTTCAATGCGAATACTATTCTCTTGAAGGCATTTCCTCGCTGCTTAATACAATAACCTCCCTTGGAAATAGGGGCTTGAGCAGCAACAAAGTTGTTGGGATCATAAGAACAATGGTAGACATGAGGAACAACCTGGCAAAAAGTGTGTC
>LUMI01000163.1_pt1 | contig 30818 bp, 33 predicted proteins | sample 729681 | NCBI WGS metagenome assembly LUMI01 (sample SAMN03860267, study PRJNA289734) | marine metagenome | biome: seawater column; feature: ocean; material: water; isolation source: Red Sea water column Station 34 - depth 10m | place: Saudi Arabia: Red Sea | collected 2011-10-15 | depth 10 m
GAGCAATTAACCTTCCTGAAAAACCAACAATTGCTCTCATTGAATTTTCTCTTCTAAGGCCGACATGTAAACTCATCATTGTGCCTTGACTGAAACCTACGAGCGCCAAATTATCATCACTTAACTCATAATTCTTAAGTTGTTCATCAATATAACCATTAAGTGTATCAGCTGCATTTAACACACCTTTCCAAATAGTTGCAGGGTCACCCGATTGAAAATCAAACCATTGATATCCCATTGGGTTTAATCCACATTTTTCTGGTGCGTTAGGTGATAAAAAAACCGCATCGGGCATTTGAGGCTGAATATAATTAGCAAGGCCAATCAGATCGTTGCCATCTGCGCCGTATCCGTGACAAAATATTACTAGTTTTGAAGGCTTTGAAGAGTCTTGGGGTTCTAAAACTGGTCCACTTAAGATTGGCATTAAGATACTTTTCTCTCAACAATGCTCACAATGTCACTCATTATATCTTTCAGCTGATAATCCTTTGGAGTATAAACTGCTTGAACTCCATTTTTAATTAAGATCTTTTCATCTTCTGTTGGAATTATACCTCCTACAATTACCGGGATATCATCTACTTTATTTTTTTTCATTTCATTCATAATTTCCTCGACAAGCTGCACATGAGAACCAGATAGAATAGAAAGTCCGATGATATGTACATCTTCTTCAACAGATGATTTTACTATTTGTTCTGGTGTTAATCTAATTCCTTCGTACAAAACATCCATTCCACAATCACTCGCACTTACAGCAATTTGTTCAGCTCCACTAGAATGCCCGTCAAGGCCAGGTTTGCCTACAAGAAATTTAATTCTTCTTCCCATCTTATCTGACAATGACTCAACTCTTTTACGTATTGGGTCGTAATCGTCATTATTGGACGGTTGAATATTAGTTATACCAGTCGGTGCTTTGAACTCACCAAAAACATCCCGAAGTACTTGAGACCATTCACCTGTCGTTACACCTGCTTTTGCAGCTGTAATAGAAGCTTCCATTATGTTTTCTCCAGATTTTGCTGCTTCGCTTAATTGATTTAAAGCGCTATCAACCTCTTTTTGATCTCTGTTTTGTCTCCAATCAATAACTGCTTTTACTTGTTCATTTTCAATTTTTGGATCAATCGTCTCTATGCCTCCATCATTTGATACAAGAGGTGACTCTTCGGTCTCAACAAACTCATTAACTCCAACAACGATTTGCTCTTTATCATTAATTCTTTTTAGCCTTTCTTTTTGAGAATTGACCAATTCCTGTTTTAAGTAACCACTTTCAACTGCAGCTACTGCACCACCAATTGATTGAATATGATTAAATTCTTTCATCGCAATCTCTTTAAGATTTTTAACCTTTTCATCAATTACTTCAGAGCCATTGAATATATCGTCAAAATGTAGAAGATCTGTTTCATACGCAACAATTTGTTGTAATCTTAAGGACCATTGTTGATCCCATGGTCTTGGCAATCCCATTGCTTCATTCCAAGCTGGTAACTGAACTGCTCTTGCTCTTGCATCCTTTGAGAGAACGACGCCTAGCATTTCAATTAATATTCTGTATACGTTGTTCTCAGGTTGTTGCTCAGTTAATCCAAGGCTGTTTACTTGCATGCCATACCTAAATCTTCTGTTTTTAGGATCCTTAACACCATATCTCTCTTTTGTAATTTCATCCCACAAAGATACAAATGCTCTCATTTTACACATCTCAGTAATAAATTTGATTCCAGAATTAACAAAGAAGCTTATGCGACCTACTACATTTTCAAATTCTTCCTCTGATAACACATTTGAGGTTTTAACTTTATCGAGATACGCAACTGCAATTGAAAGACCAAAAGCTAATTCCTGCTCTGGCGTTGCGCCTACTTCAACTAAATGGTAAGGACATACATTGATTGGATTCCAATTTGGCATTTCTTTAAAGGTAAAAGTAATCACATCAGATATTATTTTTAAACTTGGATCAGGTGGAAGAATATATGTTCCTCTTGAGAGATATTCTTTTAAAACATCGTTTTGAGTTGTCCCCCGTAATTTATTTCTGTCTATGCCCTGTTCATCTGCTACGGCTACATATAAACTCAGCAACCATGCGGCTGTAGCATTAATGGTCATTGATGTATTCATTTTATCTAATGGAATTTGATTAAAGAGCGATCTCATATCGCCAATATGACAAATTGGAACACCAACTTTGCCAACCTCCCCTTTAGCGAGAATGTGATCGCTGTCATACCCAGTTTGAGTAGGTAAATCGAAGGCTACTGAGATACCTGTTTGACCCTTTGATAAGTTCTTAAGATAGAGTTCATTTGACTTTTTGGCAGACGAATGTCCTGCGTAAGTTCTTATGAGCCAAGGTTTATCCATTGTTTTTCAACGTTTTTTTTTGGTTTTATTAAATCCTTTTGTTTAAAATGTATATACTAATCTAGCTAAAATGGCTATAAACCTAGAAAAAAGAAACATTAGTTTTATATTATTCACATTACAGGAGCTGATTTATGACCACTGAAGAAAAAGATATTTATGCAATAGGTGAAGTTCCACCTCTTGGTTTTGTCCCTAAGAAAATGCACGCATGGGTAATCAGAAGAGATCGTCATGGAAACCCAATGCAATCATTTAAAGAAGAAGAATTTGATGTTCCTGAAGTTGGATCAAATGATGTATTGATATTCGTAATGGCCGCGGGCGTAAACTACAATGGTGTTTGGGCTGGTCTTGGAAAACCTGTATCTACGCTTGATATGACTAAAAAAGATTATCACATCGCCGGTTCTGATTGTTCTGGGATAGTTTGGAAAGTTGGTTCTGGTGTAAAAAAATGGAAAGTGGGCGACGAGGTAATCATTCATGGTATGCAGTGGGATCATGAGGATGCTGAGGTTAATGGTGGTGAACCAATGATATCAAAAACAAATAAGGTCTTTGGTTACGAAACAGCAGATGGAACCTATGCTCAATTCACGGCTGTTCAAGCACACCAAGTTTTACGTAAGCCACCAAATTTATCTTGGGAAGAAAGTGGTTGTTATATGTTAACTCTTGCAACTGCATATAGAATGCTATTTGGCCACGCTCCCAATGAATTAAAGCCAGGTGAGTTTGTTTTAATATGGGGCGCATCGGGTGGTCTTGGAAGCATGGCAGTACAACTTGCAAAAATTGTTGGCGCTAAACCAATTGGTATTGTTTCTGATAACTCTAAAATTGATTACGTAAAAGATCTAGGAGCTGTAGGCGTTCTAAACAGAAAAGATTTTGATTGTTGGGGTGAACATCCTGATATTGATGATGCTGAAACATATGCAAACTATATGAAAGAAGTTAGAAAATTTGGAAAGGCCCTTTGGGAATTTACAGGTAAGGGTAATAATGTTGACATGGTATTTGAGCATCCGGGCGAAACTACCGTTCCTGTTTCATGTTTTGTAGTAAAACCAGGAGGAATGGTTGTTATTTGTGCTGGTACGACAGGATATAATCTCACATTGGATGCTAGATACCTTTGGATGCAAAGTAAAAGACTTCAAGGTTCACACTTTGGAAATTCAAAGCAAGCGAATGCAGCAAATGAACTTGTTATTGACGGCACGTTAGATCCTTGTATGTCAGAGCTTTTTGCATGGAAGAATATTCCTGATGCTCATGAAAAGATGCTCAACAATGAACATAAAGGTGGAAATATGGCTGTCCTTGTTGGCGCAGCAAAAGAAGGGCAAAAATCTCTAAACTAGAAAGTTAAACATGCACGAACTAATTTCCAAATGTCAAAAATCCCTTATTACTGTCGATAAGTATTACGATGCTGCCCTGCAACATGTAAGAGGTGAGTTAATTGTTAATGGAAAATTATCTCGTGATAATCTAGATAGGGAACAACATGCTGCACATGGCTTATCTTGGGTTGCTGCATATAGAGCTACTTTGAAAGAAATGGTTAATTGGGCCTCAAACCTAGACTCGACCGGGACGTTCAATGAAACAGAGCAATTAATTTTGCAAATTACTTTTTCGGAATACTGTGCGCAAATTAAATCTGGGATACCAATGTCACAACTTGAGTATGTTCGTCCTCAAGATTTAGGATTAAAAAATGGTCTCTTTCAAGAAACAGGGACCGAAGAATTTAATGATCTGATTTTGAATGGCAATAGTACTGCAGATCGCATGAAACTTGCTCAATTATTAAAAGATGGATTTTCAAGTAAAAACTTTGGTAATAGCGGCCTAGATGAAACTACATCAATAATTCAAGAACAATTTAGAAAATTTGTTGAAGATGATGTGACGCCAAACGCTCATGAATGGCATCTTAAAGATAACCTTATTCCGATGTCTGTAATTGAAAAAATGTCTGAACTTGGTGTATTTGGTCTGACGATACCTGAAGAATACGGTGGACTTGGAATGACAAGATTTGTTGACTGTGTGGTAACTGAGGAACTTGCAAGGGGTTATATTGGCATTGGCTCACTTGGTACACGCGGCGATATAGCTGCCGAATTATTGATTACAGGTGGCACCGAAGAACAGAAAAATAAATATTTACCGAAAATTGCATCTGGTGAAATGCTTCCATGTGCTGTTTTAACCGAACCTCATTCAGGATCTGATATGGGCTCATTCAAAACAAGGGCAGTTGCAAATGGAGAGCACTATACAATCACAGGAAACAAGACATGGGTTACACATGGAGCTCGAAGTGACGTGATGATGTTATTAGCACGCACAAACCCTGATGAAAAAGGCTACAAAGGTTTATCAATGTTCCTTGCTGAAAAACAGAGGGGTGATGACGATAATATGTTCCCTGATGAGGGAATTAGTGGTGGCGAAATCGAGGTTTTAGGCTACAGAGGCATGAAAGAGTACGAAATGGCTTTTGACGGCTTTAAAGTTAAAAAAGAAAATTTACTTGGTGAAAAAGAAGGAAATGGCTTCAAACAAATGATGGAAACTTTTGAAGCAGCTCGTATACAAACTGCAGCTAGAGCACTGGGTGTAGCACAATCAGCTTTTGAAACTGCAATGCAATACGCAATAGATAGGCTAGATACAAATGGCGGTTCGCTGTATGACAAACCTAGAAATGCATCGAAAATTGTTTCTATGGCTACTGAGATTATGGCTGCAAGACAATTAACTTATTATGCTGCAAGAGAAAAAGATAAAGGACACAGATGTGATTTGGAAGCAGGAATGGCAAAAATGTTGGCTGCTAGAGTTGCTTGGGCATGCGCAGATAACGGAGTCCAAATTCATGGAGGTAATGGGTTTGCGCTTGAGTATCCAATAAGTAGAATTTTATGTGACTCCAGAATTTTAAATATATTTGAAGGAACTGCAGAGATACAGGCCGACATTGTAACACGTCGACTTGTTTCTACGAACCCTGCTTAACTTTATATGCCAGGTTTTTTATATTACTTATTAATTCCTATATCACTTCTTGCTGTTTTAGCGGTTTTAGGAACAGGTATTTACGCTATGTTTAAAGGTGGAGATTTTAATAAAAAGTACTCAAATAAACTTATGAGACTTAGAATTACTCTGCAGTTTATTGCGATTGTAATAATTATGAGTGCTCTTTACTTTTCAACTAGTTCTTAATGGTAAAACTCAATAAAATTTATACAAGGGCCGGTGATAAAGGCAAGACAGGGCTAGTATCTGGCAAACGTGTATTTAAGGATAATATAAGAATAAAAGCATACGGGACTGTCGATGAACTGAATTCTATACTTGGAATTTTAAACACGAGTGCCAAATCATCTCTGAAAAAAATAATTTCAGAAATACAAAATGACTTATTTGATTTAGGTGCTGATCTCGCAACTCCAGTTGAAAAAAAACCAAAATATAAACCGCTACGCGTTACAAGCAAGCAGGTTACAAGAATTGAAAAAACAATTGACAAATATAACGCAAAGTTAGCACCCCTTAATTCTTTTGTGCTACCGGGAGGGTCTCAGTCTGCGGCATTTTTACACAACGCAAGAACTGTAACGCGCCGAGCTGAAACTCAGATTGTCGCACTTGCAAAAAAAGAAGAGGTCAACGAAGAAGCAATTAAATATATCAATCGGTTATCTGATTTATTTTTTGTTTTATCGAGAGTTGAAAACAACAATGGCAAAAAAGATATTTTGTGGAAACCTGGTAAGAATGTATAATTTATGTTTACTCAACTAAAAAAGATATTATAACACATAAATCATGAAAATTTTAGTCCCTGTCAAAAGAGTTATTGATCCGTACGTGAACATCAGAGTTAAATCTGATCAAACTGGTGTTGAAACTGAGAATGTAAAAATGTCTATGAACCCCTTTTGTGAAATTGCAGTTGAAGAGGCAATTAGATTAAAAGAAGCTGGTAAAGCTGTAGAGATCATCGCTGTTTCAATCGGCAATCAATCTTGTCAAGAAACTATTCGAACTGCTCTTGCAATGGGAGTAACAATCAAACTGGTCAGATGCTTGCTGCACTAACAGATATGCCTCAAGGAACTTTTGCTTCAAAAGTTGAAATCGACGGCGACAAGGTTAAAGTCACCAGAGAAATAGATGGAGGTTTACAAACTGTAAATCTGAATATGCCCGCTATTATTACCACCGATTTAAGATTGAATGAACCTAGGTATGCTTCTCTGCCCAATATAATGAAAGCAAAAAAGAAGCCAATTGATCAAAAATCTCCTGAAGACTATGGAGTTGATGTTACACCTAGAGTAAGTATTTTAAAAGTTATTGAACCTCCAAAGCGTCAGGCTGGAATCAAAGTCGAGAATGTTGGAGATCTTGTAGAAAAATTAAAAAATGAGGCAGGAGTTATATGACATCACTTTTTTATATCGAGCATGCAAACGGAAAGGTCAGCGATCAAAGTTTAAAAGCTATAACAGCAGCGTCTCAAATTGAAGGCGATGTTCACGGACTTATTGTGGGCTCAAATATTGATGAAGCTGTTGCGGAGGCTTCAAAAATTAATGGATTGAGTAAATTACTCCACTTGGATGATGCAGCATTTGATAATGTTTTGGCTGAAAAACTTACTCAAGTTATTTTTAATATTGCCGGCGATTATGACTACTTTTTGGCTGCAGCAACAACAACTGGTAAAAATGTGATGCCTAGACTTGCTGCAAAACTTGATGTCTCTCAAATATCGGAGATCGTTGCTGTTGAAAGTGCAGATACATTTATTAGAACAATTTATGCTGGTAACGCTATTGCAACTGTACAAACATCTGACGCAAAGAAAGTTCTCACGGTTAGACCAACTGCTTTCAAAGCTGCAACAACTGACTCTGCTGAATGCGAGGTTGCAAAGATAAATGCTGAGAATATTCCATCAATTTCAGAATTTGTGGGCGAAGAGCTAACAAAATCTGATAGGCCAGAACTTACTTCTGCAAAGACAATTATTTCAGGTGGACGTGGAATGCAAAATGGAGAAAACTTTGAACTTTTGGATAAAGTAGCTGAAAAACTTGGAGCTGCTGTTGGAGCATCTCGAGCTGCCGTTGATGCAGGCTTTGTTCCAAATGATTATCAAGTCGGACAAACTGGTAAAGTTGTAGCACCCGAACTGTACATAGCGGTCGGAATATCTGGAGCGATCCAGCACTTGGCTGGCATGAAAGACTCAAAAATTATAGTTGCCATAAATAAAGATGAAGAAGCACCTATATTTGATGTGGCAGACTATGGTTTAGTAGCAGACTTGTTTCAAGTTCTTCCCGAATTAGAACAAGCCTTATAATTATTTATAAATTACTATCAATATAATCTTGAAAGTAGTTACTGTCCCATTCAGTTGGACCAATAAACTTTGCTATTTGATTTCCCTCTTGATCAATAAAAAATGAAAATGGCAGTCCTGCTGCTCTTACTTCTCGTGGTATATTATTTTTATCGTCAAAGAATAAATCTATATTTTGGATTTCGTATTCATTAAAAAAATTTACTGACTTTTTCTTCGGCCCACGATCAACGCTTATTGCAAGTATCTGAAAATCTTGTTTATCATATTTTTGTTGCAATCTATCGAGTGATGGCATTTCTTCTTTGCAAGGTTCACACCATGTTGCCCAGAGATTAATTAAAAGCAACTTGCCATTAAAATCATTTAAAGTGACATCATTGCTATTGATATCTTCGAATTTACTCAAAAAACCTTGTTTTTTTTCTATTATCAACTCATTCGCGTATGAATTTGAAGTATATAAACTGTTGCAAAAGATAAGGATTGTGGCATATACCATCAAAATTATAAATCTACTGCATAAAGAAATCATCATTATTTGAGAAATAAATAGTTTTAGTAAAATGTCCATTAAAAAAAATAAGTTAAGAGATAGATTTAATAAAAAATCGAGTGAGTCTTTTATAAATATTAATTCGTCTTTGGAAAATGACAAATTTTTATTTGAAGAGGATATTGAAGCATCGATTGCACACGCTACAATGCTCTCGTCTCAAAAAATAATTTCTAATAAAGACTCAAAAAAAATTATTTCCGGATTAAAAAAAATTAGGACTGAAATTAAAAATAATAAATTTATATTTGATGATAATCTTGAAGATATCCACATGAATATTGAAAGTAGACTAGAAGAGCTTATTGGTGATGCCGCTGAAAGGTTACATACTGGTAGATCTAGAAATGATCAAGTTGTAACAGATTTAAAATTGTGGATGAAAAAAGATAATATACTGATTTCAAAAAAATTAAAAAAACTGAAATCTGCGTTACTACAGGTTGCAAGTAAAAATATTTTGATTACGTTTCCAGGCCTTACTCACCTGCAAACTGCGCAGCCAATATCAGTTGGACATTTTTTTATGGCGTACTTTGAAATGTTTAACAGGGATACGAATCGATTCAGCGACTCTTTTAGAAGAATGAACGAAAATCCGCTTGGTGCAGGAGCCTTAGCGGGAACTAATTTTCCAATTAATAGAAACAAAACAACAAAAATGCTTAACTTTAAAAAACCTACAAAAAATTCATTGGATACAGTTTCTGATCGAGATTTTGTGGTAGATTTTTTATCTAGTTCATCCTTAATGGCTGTTCACTTATCAAGGTTAGCCGAGGAAATCACTCTTTATAATTCCGATTTAGTGGGTTTCTTTAAAATCGGAGACCAATTAATGTCGAGTTCTTCAATTATGCCTCAGAAAAAAAATCCTGATGGCGCTGAATTAATTAGAGCAAAATCTTCGACAATTTCAGGAAATCTATCATCTATGCTTAACTTGCTTAAATCTCTTCCACTAACTTACAGCAAAGACCTTCAGGAAGATAAGGCGCTTGTAACCTCAACAAGTAAAAACATTCATCTTTGTCTCGATTGTATGATCGAAATAATCTCTACAATTAAAATTGAAAAATCAAACATCGAGAAAAAACTTAAATCTTCTTTTGCCAATGCAACTGATTTAGCAGATTGGCTAGTTATAAATCTTGGTTATTCTTTTAGAAGTGCGCACAATTTAACTGCTAAAATTGTCAACTTTGCAGAAAAAAAGAAAATAAGTTTAAATAAGATATCGATGAAGGATTATAAAAAATTTGATAAAAATATAGACAAATCTGTGTATGGATTTTTAGATTTGAAAAATAGTATTAACAATAAAAAAAGCTATGGCGGAACAGCGATATCTGAGATAAGAAAAATGATTAGTCAAGCTAGGAAAGAATTAAGTAATGAAAAATATTAGTATTTTGATTATTTTCTTATGTATTCTTGGTTGTGGGAAAAAAGGCTCTCTTGAATTTCCCCCAACAGAATCAAAAAGCATTTATAAAATAGAGATCTATAAGGCTTAAAAATGTCCTTTCTAAAATATGAAAATGATATCCTTAAATTTGAGGATATCTCAATAAGAGAAATTGCTGAAGGTAGAGCTACACCATTCTACTGTTATAGCAAACAAACTCTCACAAATAATTTTAGAGAGTTTTCAGATTCACTTACTTCACTTGATGCAACGGTGTGTTTTTCTCTCAAATCAAATTCAAATCTAACAATACTAAAAACTCTAACCGAACTCGAAGCGGGAGGAGATGTTGTTTCTGAGTGGGAAATGAGAAAAGCATTACAAGCAGGGATGAAACCAAATAAAATAGTTTTTTCAGGCATTGGCAAAACTGCTAGCGATATTCAATTTGCGATCAGTAATAATTGTTTACAAATCAATGCAGAATCACTCGATGAACTTGATCATATAAATCGAATAGCTTCTGTATCGGGAAAAATTCAGAAAGTAGGAATTAGGATTAATCCAGATATACAATCAGAAACGCACAAAAAAATTAGCACAGGCAGTCTCGAGGATAAATTTGGAATCAGTATAGAACAAACTTACGAAATTTTTCAGAATCGACAAAATTATCCAAATTTAGAGATTTCATCTATAGCTTTTCATATAGGTAGCAATATTAAAGACCTAACACCATTTCAAAGAACATTTGAAATTATTGGTGAATTAGTTGCTAAAATAAATAGTGAAACAAAAAAAATAAATACCGTTGATGTTGGTGGGGGAATTAGTCCTGAAAAAAGAAATTTTACTTTTGAAGACTATAAAAACTTAATCGTAAAATATTTTGATACAGAAAATCTTAAATTTATCTTTGAACCAGGTAGGCTTATAGCTGCAAATGCAGGAATATTAGTATCAAAAGTACTTTATACAAAGAATATAACTGGAAAAAAATTTGTCATTATCGACGCAGGTATGAACGATATGATGAGTCCTGCATTATATGATGCTCATCATGAAATAATGCCAGATGTCAGGACAAGTGAATATGATGAAATAAATACAGATATAGTTGGTCCAATATGTGAGAGTTCTGACGTATTTCTTAATATTCAAAAATTTAATAAAGTAAAGAGTGGTCAATACGTCATATTAAAAGATGTTGGGGCATATGGTTCAACGATGAGTTCAAACTATAATGCTCGACCACTTATTGAAGAGCTCATGGTAGATGGATCTCAAATAAGAATAATTAGAAAAACTCAGTCATACGAAGATTTTATTAAAAATGAAATTTAATAAGAAAAGAAGCTTCTTATTTGTTCTAATATATAATCAATATAACTGTTAATTGACCTGCTCAATTCAAATGCATTTACACTAGAGTTTTGTATAACCGCATCGATTGATATGAAAATTACTGGGGTCAATAAAAGTAGAAATGGGAGTGGAATACTTGTTTTGTTTTTTTCATAAACAACTGGTAAATTCTGATCCTTTGAATGATCCCGTTCTGCGTAAGTATTAATAATTTCCTCTATTTGTAACTTTTTATCATTTTCATAATTCTTATTTTCATGAAACCAAGAATGGTTACATCTTGTACATTTAACCTGTCTGCCAAAGCCAATATCCTCTATATTTACTAGATACTTTGCCGAACATGATGGACAGGATATTATCATAGTCTTACTTAATTTTATTAATTGTAATTATTAGCAGTAAAATAGTGTAACTTATTTAAAATGATTAATGAATTAAAATCACATTACATTCATTTTTCTCTACTTTTATTTGTAATTATCGTACTCTTACAATTTAATTTCTTTCTCTTCAACATTCAAAGCTATAAAAATACAGACCTCAATAAAAAAGAAATCGAAGGAATAGTCGTACTAACTGGTGATAAATTTAGAATATTAGAGGGACTTAAAATACTTAATAGTGAGATTGGGTACAAGCTTTTAATATCAGGAGTTAATAAAGAAATTTCTATTGAGGAAATAAAAAAAGAATTTCCAAAATTTAATCAGCTGTTTAATTGTTGTGTTGAACTTGAGAGCATTTCAACAAATACCTTCGAAAATGTTAGAGAAATTTTTTTTTGGAAAAAGAATAATAATATTAAAAATATTCTATTAATAACATCTGATTACCATCTACCCAGAGTTGAACTCGAGGTAAATCGACTTTTATTAGATAAAGAAACTTTCTATTATGGTGTAAAATATGACAATCAAAAAATAAATATTCGTATGAAGAAATTAATTGTAGAGTATATAAAATATTTAAGGACAAAAATAAGTTTGAGTATAGGACTTTAAATTATGATTTATGTAAGATCTCTTTTAGCAAATTTAGCATTTTATATTGTATTATTAATTTGTATTTTTTTTGCACCTATACTTTTTTTCTTACCTAAAATACATATGCTTGGCATCATACGTTTTCAATCAACACATACAAAATTAAGCCTTAAGCTATTTGCAAATCTAGAAGTTGAGTACCGTGGGTTAGAAAACATTCCAAGCACTCGAAAATATCTCATAGCTGCTAAACATCAATCTCTTGCAGAAGCTATTTTTCTTAATGAAGCGATTGAAACACCATCAATAATTGCAAAAAAACAATTATTATTCATACCAATTGTTGGACTTTGTTTTAAGAAAGCAAATTTCATATATGTCGATAGGAGAAAAGGGGAAACAAATATTCAGGCAATGGTGAATTCTGCAAAAAGAAGTATGGACAATGATCCCCGTCCTTTATTAATTTTTCCTGAAGGGACCAGAACACCAGTTGGTGAACGTCGCCCATATAAGTATGGCGTTACAGCTTTGTACGATGGTCTCAAAATTCCTTGTCTACCAGTTGCAATTAATTGTGGTTACTTTTGGTCAAGGAGACGATTTCTTCGTTATCCTGGTAAAATGGTAATTGAATTTTTAAAACCAATTGAGCCAGGACTAGATAAAACTGAATTTACAGAAAAATTATATAATTCTATTGAAAATCAGTCTGATAAACTGCTTGAAGAGGCCAAGATTAAATATCCAAAATGAAGATATTTTCATTTAATAGAATAATCATTTTGGTATTGGCTATTTTGCTCATTTATTCAATTTATTGGATGTTTATTTCTTTTCAGTTGAAATCCCAATTATCAAGTAACCTTGAAAGATACAACATTAAGTATAACGACTTGAGGGTGACGGGGTATCCTTACAGAATATCAGGTTTGATTGTAAATCCTAATCTCAACAGATCAGATAGCCTATCTAATATAGAAATAGGAAATATAAAAATTGATATGAATCCTTTCGATATAAGTAAACTAATGATGAGAACGGATAAAATAAATAGTTCATTTAATGAAGACGACTCTTTAAATTTTTTTTTGAATGATATTCAGCTCAGATTGTCGATGGATAAAGGACAAATTTATGAGATTTATTCAATTTCAAATAATATGAGTCTGAATATAGGTGATTACAATATAGAGAATATAAAAAAAATTATTTTTAAAATGAATAAAGTTAATGAGAATGGCTATCGCGTTTTTTTTACAGCCGTTGCATCAAATGTTTTAGACTCATTTAAAAATGAAACAAGAATTTCGCTAGAGGGAAAAATTTCTGATTTAAGTACAAATTTAAATGGCAATATTCAACTAGACGTATCAAATGTTGAAAACAATGATAATTTGTTTAGTACCCCTTTGGTAATTAAAAATGGAATTATTTCTGTGCTTTTCATCCCTTTGATCGATTTAAAGGAATTATTTTCTTTTTGATCTACCAAAATCGGCATCAGAAGTGTCTTGACCTGCTTTAATTATTTTCTCACGCACAATTCTTGTTTTTGAAAATAACTTATACAAACTATCTCCGTCTTCCCACCGTATTGATTTTTGTATAGCACTCAGGTCTTCAGAAAATCTACCAATCATTTCTAATACAGCTTCTCTGTTTGCCAAAATTACATCTCTCCACATAGTAGGATCTGAGGAAGCAATTCTTGTGAAATCTCTAAATCCACTCGCGCTATACTTAACAATATCTGATTTTGTAAAGTTTTCTAAATCAGCTGCTGTATGGACCATATTATAAGCAATTAGATGGGGCAAATGAGAAGTCACTGCCATTACTTTGTCATGTCTAGAAGGAGTCATAGTTTCTACTTTGCTTCCCAATTTTTTCCAAAAAGTTTTTACTTTATTTATGTCTCTGGTTTTATTGCCTTTTAAAGGTGTAATTATGCACCATCTTTCTTCGAATAGTTCAGCAAAGCCAGCTTTTGGCCCACTTTTTTCAGTACCAGCAATAGGATGAGCAGGTACAAAATTTATCTTTTTTTTAATTAAACTCTCGACTTCTGAAATTGAAGACTCTTTCGCAGATCCAACATCTGTTACAATGGCATCTTTATTAAGATGTGGTGATATCTTTTTAAAAATACTTTTGTAACTGCTTAAGTGAGTACAAATAATAACCAAATCTGAATTCTTTACGCAGTCTGATATATTATTTTTTATTTCACTTGTTAATTTAAGTTTTTTCGCGATAGTTCTTGTTTTTAAAGACCTGGAGTAACCAGAGGTAATTTCTGCTAGTTTTTTCTTTTTTATAGCTAAGGCAATAGAAGAACCTATTAAACCCAAACCAATTATACTAATTTTTTTAAATGGTCTCTTCTTACTTGGCATTATAAAACTCTTTCATAGCTTTAAGGACTTTTCTATTTTCTGTAGATTTACCAATAGATAACCTAATGCAATCTGGAAGATTATACTTATCCATTAACCTTACAATAATTGATTTTGACAATAAATACTGATTTAGTTTTTTTACAGATTTGCCTACATTAATGAGTAGAAAATTTGCTCTACTATCATAAACATTTACTGGCAATCTACTTAGTTCACTATTCATTTTTTTTAGCCAAAATTTGTTATGGTTTATTGCATTTTTTTCATATTTTTTATCTTTTAATGCCTCAACGCCGGCAAGTTGGGCAATTTGATTTACGTTAAATGGCCCTCTCACTTTATTCATTAATTTTATTATATCTGTATGGGCATAGCACCAACCCAATCTTAAGGACGCCAAACCATAAATTTTTGAGAAAGTTCTAGTGACAATGATATTTTTATATTTTTTGGCAAAGTTAATGCCATTAGAGTAATCTTTATCAGTTACATATTCTGCATAGGCAGAATCGATAATTATAAATATCTTCTTAGGGACACGTGAGATAAGCAATCTTAATTCTTCTTTGGATAGATAAAATCCTGTTGGATTATTGGGCTGCGCAATAAATATAATTTTAGTTTTTTTTGTGATTTTATTTAAAATGCTTTTTACATCAAAACGTAAATTTTTTGTTGATGAACGTTTAACAACGCCCCCACTGATTTTAGAGTAAATTTCAAACATTAAAAAACTGTGTTTAGGAATAATAACTTCGTCTCCTTTATTTAGAAAAAGTTGACAAGCCAGGCCTAGTATCTCGTCTGATCCATTTCCAACGAAGAGGTTGTTGATATTTAATTTGGTTTTTTTTGATAAGGCATTTTTTAATTCCAGACTATTTCCGTCAGGATATTTGTGAGTTTTTGACTTAGCCGTTGATATCGCCTTTTGTACTCGCAAGCTCGGACCAAATGGTGACTCATTAGAGGACACCTTAATAACTTGCTTTTTGCCAGGAATTGATGAAATGCCTCCTTCGTAAAGCTTTATATTTTTAAGTTTTTTCATATTTCAATTGGCTATAAATAGGTGAATATCGCTAAATTTGAAAGAAAATCTTTGAAATAAATAAATCTTCTAATTTGACAATATCCTATTGAATATATAATACATGAATTGCGCCGATTTGAGCACAGCTTGCGGGCGCAATAAAAATGCAGCTAAAGAGGTAGTTGAAACCGCCAAACTTAGTTGTTGGGCGGTTTTTTTTTGGAAAAAATTATGAGTGAAAATAAAATTGTTACTTTAGCAGAAGATGAACCATTAAATTTGGATGGAGGTGGAAGTTTATCTAAATTTAAAACTGCATATACAACATATGGCAAACTTAACGATAAAAAAAATAATTCAATCTTGGTTTGTCATGCCTTGACTGGCGATCAATATGTGGCAAGTGATCATCCCATTACAAAAAAAAATGGCTGGTGGTCGATGGTTGTAGGGCCCGATAAACCAATTGATACGAACAAGTTCTTCGTCATTTGCCCTAATGTTATTGGTGGGTGCATGGGATCAACGGGTCCAAAAGAAATAAATCCTGAAAACGGTAAAGAATTCGCGACTGATTTTCCTGTAATTACAATTGCAGATATGGTCAGAGCTCAAAAATTATTAATTGATTATTTGGGAATTGAGAAAATATTCTGTGTTACTGGCGGATCGATGGGGGGCATGTTGGTACTCGAATGGCTTTCAAAGTTTCCTGAAATGGTACATTCAGCAGTTCCTATTGCAACTGCAACAAACCATTCGGCTCAAAACATTGCATTAAATGAGCTTGCAAGGCAGTCCATAATGGCTGATCCAAACTGGCAATCAGGAAATTACTATCATTCTGATAAAAAACCCATGAAAGGGCTTTCAGTAGCTAGAATGGCAGCACATATTTCATATCTATCTAAAGAAGCTCTACAAAGTAAGTTTGGAAGAAATCTCCAAGATAAAAATAGCTTGGATTATTCTTTTGATGCCGATTTTCAAATTGAAAGTTACTTAAGACATCAAGGATTTACTTTTGTTGATCGCTTTGATGCAAACAGCTATCTGTATATCACTCGAGCAATGGATTATTTTGATGTTTCCTCAGCAAATAATGGCTCCTTAATAGAGGCCTTTAAAAATACGCAATCTAAAATTCTTTGTGTGTCATTTACCAGTGATTGGCTATACCCAACATCTGAAAACAAAAAAATTGTAAAAGTTTTCAATTCTCTTGGGCTTAATGTCAGTTTTATTGAAATTGAAACTGAAAACGGTCATGACTCATTCCTATTGGATGAACCAAAGTTTTTTGAGGCGATAAAAGGATTCATTAATTCAACATTTGAAAATTTATGAGCTTAATAAACGAGAACAAAGATTTTGGTGTAATTGCTGAGCTAATTCCTAACAATGCTTCTGTTATTGATGTTGGGTGCAATGATGGGTCTTTGTTGGAGTATTTGAGAGAGTATAAAAATATTGATGGTCGCGGGATGGAAATTGATCAAAAAAAGGTTCAGCTTTGTTTAGCCAAAGGCATTTCAGTAATTGAAGGAGATGCAGATACTGATTTGTATGATTATCCAGATAAGTTATTTGATTATTCAATACTTACTTACACTTTACAAGCTACAAAAAGTCCTAAAACAGTAATGCAGCAATTGGTTAGAATTTCTAAAAAAGCAATTATATCCTTTCCGAATTTTGGCCACTGGAAGATTGGGGCTAGTTTATTGTTGAATAGAAAAATGCCAGTAAGCAAGAAACTAAGTTATTCATGGCATGAAACTCCAAATCTACATTTTTGTACAATTAATGATTTTATTGATTTATGTGAGGAGTTAGAAATCAAAATTGAAAAGAAAGGTGATCTTTCTAATAAAAAACTTTCCAATTTTAGTGGAAAAAATTTTCTTGATAGCTACTTTAATGAAGTCGGACTTTTTTTAGTTTCAAAGGATTAAATATGAATGAAATACTTATTGTTAAATGCTTAAGCGATAATTATGCTTATATATACTCAAATAAAAATGGGGATGCATTTGTTGTTGATCCTTCTGAAGCAGGTCCTGTAATTGATGTTCTAAATAAACACAAACTTAATTTAAAATTCATACTTAATACTCATCATCATTTTGATCATGTAGGAGGAAATTTTGAACTCAAAGAAAAGTATGGATGCAAAATAGTTGGCAGCAAAAAAGATTTTGAGAGAATACCAGGAATTGATATACAAGTTTCAGAGGGTGATATTTGGAATTTTGATGAACACAATGCTCAGATAATTGAAATACCTGGGCATACTACGGGCCACATCGCTTTTTATTTTGAATCCCTAAAACTTGTTTTTACTGGTGACACGCTATTTTCACTTGGATGTGGTAGACTTTTTGAAGGTTCACCAGAAATGATGTGGAAATCTCTCACAAAACTAAGGGATCTACCTGATGAAACAAAAATTTACTGTGGCCATGAATATACTTTAAGTAATGGAAATTTTATAAGCTCTATTTACCCGTCGGATGAAATAGAATCAAAAATGGATCGTCTGAAAAGCCTAGATAAACAAAACATACCATCTATTCCATCAACAATTGGGGATGAAAAGAGATTAAATATTTTCTTAAAGGCAGATGATGAAGATTTGATCAACTCTCTGGGGCTTACGGGTAAAAGTCCAGAAGAAGTATTCGGTCATATAAGAAATCTCAAAGATTCCTTTTAAGTAAAATATTGTCCACCGTTTGCAGATATCGTAGAACCTGTTATAAAGCCCGCTTCATCACTAGCAAGGAATGTAACTATTCGTGAAACCTCATCAACTGTTCCAAGTCTTCCTACAGGAATTTTTCCAATTAAACTTTTCATAAAATCCTCGGAGGCATCCGCTAGAATTTCAGTATCGATATAGCCAGGTGCAATAGCGTTAACTGTAATATTCTTTCTAGCAGTTTCTTGCGCTAATGCTTTGGTAAAACCTAATAAACCAGCTTTTGCCGCACTATAATTTATTAGACCCATCTCACCTTTTTGACCGTTAATAGAAGAAATGCTGATTATTCTTCCAAAAGATTTTTCTCTCATGCCTTCAAGTACACATCTTGTCATATAAAAAACTGAATCTAAGTCAGTTCTTATTACATCATCCCATTGTTCAACTGACATTTTATGAGCCATTGAAGCTTTGGAAATGCCGGCATTATTCACTAAAATGTCAACAGTGCCCAGCTTATCAGCAACTTGCTTTACGCCCGCTTCACATGCAGCTGCATCAGCAACATTCCATTGAAATACCTCAATACCGTTTTCGGATGAAAACTTATTTGCTGCATCTGAATTTGAACTATAGGTTGCAGCAACATTGCACCCCTCCTTTTTTAAAGCAAGAGATATTGCAGCACCTATTCCTCTTGTTCCTCCAGTTACTAATGCTACTTTAGACATAATTTTCTCCTATCGTTCGACGCACAAAGCGACACCCATGCCGCCACCAATGCATAATGTGGCAAGTCCTTTTTTAGCGTCCTGTCTTTTCATTTGATTTAATAATGTTACAAGAATTCTAGCTCCTGACGCACCAATTGGATGTCCTATGGCAATCGCTCCCCCGTTAACATTAACTTTTGAAACATCCCATCCCATTTCTTTATTTACTGCACAAGATTGAGCGGCAAATGCTTCATTTGACTCAATTAAATCTAAATCAGAAACATCCCACCCTGCTTTATCAAGAGCTTTTCTGCTTGCAGGTATAGGTCCTGTACCCATCACAGATGGATCAACCCCAGCACTTGACCACGATACAATTCTTGCCATAGGCTCAAGGTTTCTTTTTTTCATTTCATCTGAGGACATTACTGCCAAAGCAGCTGCGCCATCGTTTATACCACTTGCATTTGCCGCTGTAACTGTTCCCTCTTTTGCAAATGCAGGTCTTAAAGATGAAATTTTTTCTAATTGAACATTGTCTTTAATATATTCATCACTATCAAAAACTACTGTCTCTTTTCTTGATGGGACTTCAACTGGAACAATTTCATCCTTAAATACTCCATCTGCTTTAGCTTTACTTGCTTTCTGTTGTGAGTTAAAAGCAAATTCATCTTGTTGATCTCTAGTAATTTGCCATTGTTGTGCAACATTTTCAGCAGTTGTTCCCATGTGATATCCATTAAAAGCATCCCACAAACCATCTTTGATCATTGAGTCGATCATCTTATCATCGCCCATTTTGGTACCATTTCTTAGGTGCATACAGTGCGGGGATTGACTCATACTTTCTTGTCCACCAGCAATAATAATATTTGCATCGCCATTCATTATAGATTGGTAGGCCAAAGCAACACTTCGTAAGCCAGATCCACAAACTTGATTAACTAGCCATGCTGGGGTTTCTTTATTTAAACCAGCATTTATTGATGCTTGTCTAGCAGGGTTTTGACCGGTTGCTGCAGTTAGTACTTGTCCAAGTATCACCTCATCTACATCACCACCTTCAATGCCTGATCTATTAAGCGTTTCTTTTATAACTATTGTGCCTAAATCGTGTGCTGGCATACCCGATAAAGATCCATTAAAAGAACCAACGGCTGTTCTAACGGCAGATGTAATAAATACTTCACTCATAACTTTCCCTTTTTATTCGCCAATTATTGGCAATTTTTGTGCTCTGGAGGCATCAAGATAACTTGCGGAGTGAATTTTGCAACTATTATTTAGGCTGATAACTAGTGGATTTGCAGTTGGTATTTCTAAGCTTGTTATGTCTTCATCAGATACGTCAAACAAGTACTTACATAGAGCTCTTAAGCTGTTTCCATGTGCTGAAATAATAGTGGTATTTTTTAGTACTAAAGGTTTTATAGAATTTTCCCAGTAAGGAATTACTCTCGCATACGTATCTTCTAAACATTCCGTTAGGGGTAAATTATTTATTCCTTTATATAAATCGTCTTTATTAGGATTCATTTCACTATCAATTGGTAGTGCAGGTGGTGGTGTGCTGTAACCTCTCCTCCATTTTAAAAACTGATCTTCACCATATTTTTTTTTAACTTCATCTTTGTTTAATCCTTGCAGTGCTCCATAGTGTCTTTCATTTAATTCCCAGGCAGTTTCTGTGTGAAGATTATATATATTTAATTCCTCAAGAATTATTTGAAGCGTATTTTGTGCCCTTTTTAAAAATGATGTAAATGCGAATGAAGGAACTATTTCAGCTTCTTTGAGTAACAATGCTGACTTTAATGCCTCTTTTTTTCCTAAATCGTCTAATTCTACATCAACCCATCCGGTAAAAATATTTTTTACGTTCCAAACACTTTTACCGTGTCTGATTAATATCAGAGTATTAGACATTTATTTGTTTACTTGGTTAACTACATTATTATTTAAAAGATAATCGACCATTTGCTCTGCAATTTGTATAGCAACTTTTTCTTGCGCCTCTGCAGTACTGGCGCCGATGTGAGGTGTCATTACAACTTTTTTCATACCTGAGAATATACTATCAGTTTGTGGCTCTTTCTCGTAAACATCGCAGCCATATCCTCCTAAACCATTCTTATCAATTGCATTCTTAACATCATTTTCATTTACAATTCCACCTCTCGCACAATTAATAATAATTGCTGTTTTTTTAATTGTTTTAAGAGTGTCTTTATTAATCATATATTTTGATTTATCTGATAGTTTATTATGAAAAGTTATAATATCTGAGTGTAACAAAATTTCTTCAAAAGATACTTTTTCAACTTTATATTTTTTTTGTTCTGTATCACTTAATGAAGCACTATGAACAAGAACATTCATTCCATATGCGTGTGATATTTCAGAAATTTTTTTTCCTATATTCCCAAATCCTACGATGCCAATAGTTTTGCCCAACATCTCAGATCCAATGAAATTCTTTTTCTCCCATTTTTTACTGTGCATTGACTCATTTGCCTCTGTAATTTTTCTCATTAATGCATGTATAATAGAAAATGTAAGTTCGGCAGTTGCTTGAACATTTCCAAGAGGAGTGTTCATGACTACGATGTTATTTTTGGTAGCTGAGTCAAGGTCAACATTGTCAACCCCTACGCCTGGCCTACCAATAACTCTCAGATTTTTAGCGCTGCTTATTATTTTGTCAGTTACAGTGACTGCTGACCTAATTACTAACCCGGCGTAATCTACGATTTCTCTTGAAAGCTCGTCTTCACTAAGACCTGTTTTCTGAACATATTCAATGTTATTTTCATCAAATACTTTAAAGACAGCGTCAGAAACATTATCGGCAATAAGTACTTTATTCACTTTTTAAAGGCTTCTTTAGTTGTTAAATAAGCCCAGTCAATCCAAGGTAGAACAAGTTCAACATTTTTATTTTCAACTGTTGAACCGCCCCATATTCTAATTCCCGGTGGCGCCGTTTTATAGGAGTTTAGATCATATCCTGCTTCATTGCTTTCAAGCAATGAACAAACTTCCTTCATAAAATTTACTTTGTCTTCGTCATTAAGAGTTTTAAACCACTCATCCTTTGGAAGTATACAAATTGAAGTACAAGATCTGGTCTCTGGATCTTTAGCTAGAAATTCAAAATTATCATGCTTATCAATCCAATTATTAACTAATTTTAAATTTGTTTCTGATATATCAATTAATTTATTTAAACCGCCTAACTCTAATCCCCAGTTAAGGGAATTTAATACATCTTCAACACTGATCATGGATGGAGTGTTTATTGTTGCTCCAGAAAATATTCCTGAAATTAATTTTTGATTATTTGCTAGACGAAATATTTTTGGGATGGGCCATGGTGGAGTGAAAGTTTCAAGTCGTTCAACTGCACGAGGGGATAAAATCAACATACCATGAGCAGCTTCACTTCCTAAAACTTTTTGCCATGAGTAAGTAATAACATCTAATTTATGCCAATCCATGTGCATTGAAAAAACTGCTGATGTGGCATCACATATTGTTAATCCTTTTCTTTGATCACTTATCCAATCAGTATTTTTTATTCTTACACCTGCGGTAGTACCATTCCATGTAAAAACAATATCGTTGTCAGAATTGCTATCAGAAAAATCAGGAAGTTCGCCATATTCTGCTTTAATTAACTTTTTATCTTTTAGAGGCAGTTGTTCTCCTGCGTCAATATTCCAGTCATGACCAAAATTTTCCCATGAATAAACTTCAACTCCTCTTTGACCAAGCATACACCACATAGCCATTTCAACAGCGCCAGTGTCAGAAGCTGGAACAATACCAATTAAGTAGTCATCAGGAATTTCCAACAGTTGTCTTGACTTATCAATTACCTCTTGAAGTTTTTTAACAGCTGCACCAGATCTGTGAGACCTTGAAAGAGCTGCATTTTTTAAATTATCAAACGACCATCCAGGAGGTTTGGCGCAGGGACCGGATGAAAAATAAGGATAATGAGGCTTCTGAGCGGGCTTTTCCATTAAATTAAATATCCATAAGCAAATTAACCAAGCCATCAGCAGGCTTCGGATCAAAGTAAGTTGACTTTTTAGGGACAATCTTACCTTTGTCTGCGATGGACATTATCTTTTTCATCGGTAAAGGGCAAATAAAAAATCCTATATCTGCCACACCTTTATCCACTTCATTTGCTAACTTTTTATGATCAAATTTACCAGGAATATTCGACAAATTTACTAAAGAACAATTACATTGTTTTTTAATGATACTATTTATCATTATTTTCTCAACTATGTCAGTGTCAGTTTCATATTTAGTATAGAGTTTTTTATTTGATGTGAGTGAAACATTGTACCAAGTTTTATTTAAATATATCATCACACTACCTGGGTCACACGGATTTTTAAATTTTAATTTTTTTTCTAGCTTAAATTTTTTCTTTAAGGCCTGAATTATTTTTTGTTGATTAAAATTTTTAAATTTAGCTAGTCGATGAAAGCTCAATATATTAACAGAATGCTCATCAAATATTGCCGCAAGAAGGTTTATTTTTTCTTTTTTAATTTTATTAATATTTTTCTTTTTATTTAAATTTTCAATAGCGGAGTACCTGTGATGCCCATCAGCAATATAAAATTTTCGAATTTTTGATAATTTCTTTCTCAAAGATTGGATTTCATTTTTTTCACTTACTTTCCAAAGAGATCTAGTTGTACCGCCTGGCGACTTAAATTTATAAAGAGGTTTTTTTCTTTCGTATTTTTTAAAATCAATGGGTCTGCTATTTTGATTTTTATAGGATAAATAAACTGGACCTATTTGCATTTTTGTATGTTCAATTGTTTCCATGATAGAATTCGATCGTGCTTTAAATATTGCTTCATGTTTCAGAATTTTATTATTCCCTTCCTCGAACTCTATTGATGCAACTATACCAAACTGCTTCTTATTATATTTATCTAAACAATATATATAAAAACATTCTTCCTTCTCCTGAAAAATAATATTATTCTTAATCATAGATTCTAAGTGCTCGTATGCGTGCTTTTTTGAATTTTTTTTGGTAATGTTAGGGTAAAATGCTTTTGGGCTTACTACGTTTAGGAAATTATATTCTGACTCTTTTAAAATTTTATTTAACTGTTTGTTCGTTAAATTATCAAAAGTTGGCAATACCACTTCCTCTACTCTTTTCTGTAAAGGCCTAAAGGCTTTGAATGGTTTTATTGATAAGGTCATATTTATTTATTTGATAAAACGCTGATTAAGTAGGGTATTTATATGTATATTTTATGCATAAATCTCGCAGATTTTAAGTTTTTTTATCTGAAATTATGGCTATTGACATAAGAAAAGTGACGTTTATATTCAGGCCACTTTTAATATCAAATAGTAATTTCTATTATGTTTGCGATTATTTCAACTGGCGGAAAGCAGTATAAAGTTAGCGAAAACACTATGTTGAGTGTGAGCAAAATTGATGGCAAAGATGGTGATAAGATCACTATCGATGATGTCCTTTTCGCTTGTGATAAAGAACAATTTTCTGTGGGATCTCCACAAATCAGTGGCGCGAAAGTTAATGCTGAAATTGTTAAACAAGACAGAGATAGAAAAATTTTAGTATTTAAGAAGAAAAGAAGAAAAAACTATCGAAGGCTTAATGGTCACAGACAGGATATAACTTTTTTAAAAATTAATTCACTTGATATACCTGGATTCGCTTCAAAAAAAGCTGTGAAGAAAGCAAGTGATACGAAGTTAGAAACTGAAAAGAAAACAGTTACAAAAAAGAAAACTACAGTTAAAAAGAAAACTGTAAAAAAAAAGGATAGCTAATAATGGCAACTAAAAAAGCTGGCGGCTCATCGAGAAACGGAAGAGACTCAGCTGGAAGAAGATTGGGTATAAAGAAATACAGTGGTCAAACTGTAATACCTGGTAACATCATAGCTAGACAAAGGGGTACTAAATGGCACCCAGGTGATAATGTAGGCCTTGGAAAAGATCATACAATTTTTTCGCTTGTTGATGGCTTTGTAAAGTTTGGTAAGAAAAAAAACGGAAAAACATTTATTTCTGTTGTTCCCAAACAGTAAATCCTGTCTCTTATACACTCGGTGGACCCGATGGCGGCAACGGTGGAAAAGGTGGAGATATTATTCTAGAAGGAACAAAATCTTTAAACACACTTGTAGACTTTCGATTTCAAAAACACTTTAAAGCACAAAAAGGTAGAGGTGGAGCTGGCAGGAATAGAACAGGCGCGTCAGGTAAAGATTTAATTTTAAAGATTCCTGTTGGAACTGAAGTATTATTAAATGAAGAAATAATTGCTGATATAATTAATGAAGAAAAAGTAACTCTTTTCCCTGGAGGAAAAGGAGGGTTAGGAAATATTAATTTTAAATCATCAACTAATCGAGCACCGCGCAAGATAACACATGGAGAAAAAGGCCATGAAGCTGAAATTGTATTAAGGTTAAAAATTCTTGCTGATGCCGGGCTTGTGGGATTTCCGAATGCAGGAAAATCAAGTCTTTTAAGAAAGATATCTGCTGCTAAACCCAAAGTGGCTGACTATCCTTTTACAACTCTTGATCCAAAGCTAGGAGTTGTAAGAAAAGACGACCAAGAACTTGTGGTGGCAGATATACCCGGCTTAATTGAAGATGCTCACAAAGGCGATGGTTTGGGATTTAAGTTTTTAAAACATATTGAGAGATGCCATTCAATTATTCATGTAATTGATGTAACTGACGAAGATGTTAAAAAATCTTATAATACAATTACCAGTGAGTTGAATAATTATGATGGTAATATAACAAAGAAAAATAAAATAGTTGTATTAAATAAATGTGATCTGATTGATAAAGAAGAAATAAAAATTAAAAAGAATATCCTTGAAAATGAAACACAGTTACAAGTATACACAATTTCAACTATTACAGGTGAAGGAGTAAGTAATTTAATAAATCATATTTTAATTATTAAAAATTAAATGAAATTAGAACAAACAAATAGAATTATTATCAAAATTGGATCTGCACTTCTATTCAATGAAACTTCGGGAAGTCTTAATAAAGAATGGCTTAATAGTCTTGCTGAAGATGTTAAATATTTAAGAGAAAATGATAAAGAGGTTATAATTGTTTCTTCTGGAGCAATTGCGATGGGCGCAAAAGATTTAGATCTTGATATGAAAAATATGAAGATGGATATGAATCAAGCTGTATCTGCTGTGGGCCAAATACATTTGATGGGCTCATTTAAGAGTGCCTTTGAAAAAAATGAAATTAAAATTTCCCAAATTCTTCTTACCTTAGATGATACTGAACAAAGAAGAAGATCAATAAATGCCAGAAGAACAATAGATACATTATTAAAATTGGGTATTGTTCCAGTCGTTAATGAAAATGATACAATTGCGACAAGTGAAATAAGATATGGGGACAATGATAGACTTGCATCAAGAGTGGCTCAAATAACAAGTGCAGATTGTCTTATTTTATTATCTAATATTAATGGCCTTTATTCTGCTGATCCTAGTACTGATGAGGATGTAAAATTGATAAACAAGGTAAGTGAAATTGATAAAGATATTGAAAAAATGATTGGGCAATCAATTTCGGATTACGGAAAAGGTGGAATGAAGACAAAAATTCAAGCCGCAAAGACAGCTATGCTATCAGGCTGTCACTTAGCAATTACTAATGGTTCTATAATGAGACCTGTAAAGTCCTTATTTGAGGGACGTCCATGTACATGGTTTGAACCAACTAAGACCCCCTTGGCAGCACGCAAGCAATGGATCGCGGGAACAATGAAGCCCGTAGGTAAAATAATAATTGATGATGGAGCTGTTGATGCACTTAAAAAAGGAAGCAGTCTCTTACCGGCTGGTGTAAAGTCAGTAGAGGGAAACTTTGAGAGAGGAGATGTTATTGAAGTATTGTCGTCTGACCAAAATAAAATAGGTATAGGGTTAGCAGGTTACGCTGCAGAAGAAAGTATTAAAATTATGGGACACAAAAGTGATGAAATAGCTAACATTCTAAGTTACTCTTACAGAGAAGAAATGATACATAAGGACGATTTAGTTTTGATATGAGTATTGAATTAGAATTAGAAAAGATGGGTGAAAACAGTGTTAGGGCCTCAAAAGACATTAGGTCTTTGAACGAAAGAGATAAAAATAATATTTTAAAATCAATTATAGTAAGTTTAGAAAAGAATAAAAAAAATATTCTAGATGCTAATTCATTAGATATTAGTAACTCTGAAAATAGTCTTTCAAAAGCAATGGTTGATCGACTTATGCTAGATGACGAACGATTTGATGGAATATTGTCGTCAATTGAAAATGTTATTTCTTTAGAAGATCCAGTTGGAAACAAACTTTATTCTAATAAAAGGCCAAATGGAATGTTAGTTGAAAGAGTGTCTGTTCCTCTTGGTGTTATTGGAATTATTTATGAAAGCAGACCAAACGTTACAGTTGATGCGACAGTTTTATGTCTAAAAGCTGGCAATAGCGTCATACTAAGAGGAGGATCTGAGTGCTTTAACACTAACTCAGAAATGGTAAAATCGATACAAGGGGCTTTAAAGGAAAATTCTGTTAGCGAACATATTGTTCAATATGTAAGCACCACAGATAGAGCGGCAGTAGATTACATGCTTGCTAAAATGGGAAAATATATTGATGTTGTAGTACCTAGAGGCGGTAAAGGTTTAGTAAAAAAAGTTCAAGACACCGCAAAAATACCTGTTATTGGACATCTCGATGGAATATGTCATTTATATGTTGATGAAACATCAGATACAGAAATAGCAAGCAAAATCATAGAAAATGCAAAATTGAGAAGAACTGGAATTTGTGGTGCAGCTGAAACTATATTAATTGATGAAAACTGTGTCGATACTCATTTACCAAAAATTATTACTGATTTAATTAATGGGGGCTGTGAAGTAAGAGGAGATAATGTATGTATGAAAATCTCAGACAAAGTTCTAAAAGCATCCGAAGAAGATTGGGGTACAGAATATTTAGATGCAATAATATCTATAAAGACTGTTAAAGGGGTAGATGAAGCAATAGAACATATTGCTACATATGGATCAGGTCATACAGAGAGTATTATTTCTGAAGATAAAGAGAAAGTTGAAAAGTTTTTAAATACCGTAGGTAGTGCAATTGTTATGCATAACACCTCAACCCAATTTGCAGATGGAGGCGAATTTGGTTTAGGTGCTGAAATAGGAATTGCTACCGGCAAATTGCACGCCCGAGGGCCAGTTGGATTAGAAGGGCTGACAACTTATAAATATATAGTGAGAGGAAATGGACAGGTTAGACCGTAAATGAAAATTGGCATTTTAGGAAGTTCATTTAATCCAGCACATTTAGGACATTTAAAATTATCAGACAAGGCAATTCAAATTTTTGATCTTGATGAAGTCTGGTGGATGATCACAAAGCAAAATCCATTGAAGGAAAAATTGAGGATATTACTAACTCAAATTATTTAATTGATAATTTGAAACATATCAAATCTAACTTTACCGAGGATGAGTTTATATTTTTAATGGGTAGTGACTCTTTTGAAGAAATGGATAAATGGAAAAATTATTTAGATATTTTTAATCAAATGCCTATTGCTGTATTTAATCGTAATGAAAAATTATATAATCCACTTACTTCCATAGCTGCGGAAAAATTTAAAAACAACCAAATAAAATTATCTGATGCAAAGTTGATATTTACCAAATCACCTGCTTGGATATTTATTCGTGACTTCAATGTAAGTGAGTCATCAACTGCCATTAGAAATAATAAATGACGCAAATACTAAAAAAAATATTAAGTGATTTAGAGGATAATAAGGCTCTGGATATAGTCTCAATAGATATATCTAAAAAGACTTCACTAGCTGACCACCTAGTATTTGCAACTGGAACATCAAATAGACATATAAACGCGATTTCCCAATCAGTTCATAAAATGCTTAAAAGTCTAAATATTACGCTGCCATCAATTGAGGGAAACCAAGACAGTGGCTGGATAGTAATTGATAGTGGTGACGTTATTATACATTTATTCAAAGATGAAATTAGAAAATTTTATAACTTAGAAAATATGTGGTCCGCAGAAATTGAATAATTGATCCTTTAATGAAAATTGAAATTCTACATTTTGATAAATTTAAATTTGATCATGAAGAACAACTTCATGATATTTATATAAAACGTATTTCACAGTTTAGAAATATTATAACTGATATAAAAACAGTAAAAATTAATAATAAAGGAATTGAAAATAGAATAGTTAAAAAGAAGGCCAATGAGTGTTTTGTAAGCCTTGACGAGAAAGGTGAGCATTTTTCAACTGAAGACTTAAAAGTATTCTTATTTAATAATAATTTAATAAGGTTATTTCCTTGAGTAAAATGACATTAACGCACTCATTTGCACTAATAATTTTATTAGAACAAATATATAGATCTGCTACTATTGTATCTAATCATCCATATCATAGAGTTTAAAAATGAAAATTTTGTTTATTACGCTATCGTTTGTTATATCACTTTTTAGCTTTAATTATATCTCTGCAAATAACCAAGATCTTTATAAAAAATTGGATGTCTTTGGGGATGTTTTTGACATTATAAAAAGTAATTATGTCGAGGATATAGATGACGAGAAAGTAATTGAATACGCAATTAACGGTATGCTTCAATCATTGGATCCATTTTCAAGCTATATGGATTCAGAAATTTATACTGATATGCAAGAAGAAACTAAAGGCGAATTTGGGGGACTTGGAATTGAGGTAACAATGGAAAACGGGTATGTAAAAGTAATTTCCCCAATTGATGACACTCCGGCTGCGAGAGCAGGAATGCGCCCTGGTGATTATATTACACACATTGATGAAATTGACGTGCTTGGATTAACGCTAAGTGAAGCTGTTGAACTTTTACGAGGGCCTGTAGGTAAATCATTAACAATAAAAGTGGTTAGAATCGGAGAAGAAGACCCCATAGATGTGACATTAAAAAGGGCGGTTATAACTGTACAAGCAGTTAAATTTAAGGCTGAAGGTAACATTGGATACATAAGATTAATATCATTCAGCGAACAAGCCGACAAAGGCATTAGAAATGCTGTAAAAGAATTATCAAACAGTATCGGAAAAGATAATATTGAAGGCTACATAATTGATTTAAGGAATAATCCTGGTGGTTTATTGGATCAATCAGCAAAAGTTACAAATAACTTTCTTAAATCTGGTGAAATTGTATCAATAAAGGGAAGGGATAAAAATGATATATCAAGGTTTACAGCGTCAGGTGGGGACATTGCTAACGATAAGCCAATTATTGTTCTTATAAATCAGGGATCCGCATCAGCATCCGAAATTGTTGCGGGTGCGCTTCAAGATCATAAACGCGCAATTATTCTTGGAGAACAATCATACGGAAAGGGGTCAGTTCAAACGATCTTTCCATTAAAAGATTCTAGTGCCATCAGAATGACAACAGCGCTTTATTATACACCCTCTGGTGACTCTATTCATAGAGTTGGAATAACTCCAGATATTGAAGTTGAATATATTTATGATGAGGACGAAGAAACCGATAATCAATTAAATTATGCTCTAGATCTTTTTGATAAAGAAAAGATGGTTGAATAAAATTAATATTTTCAGCAACAGAACAGAATGGATCAAAAACCAAGATATAGAAGAGGAGTTGGAATGATCATTCTCAACTCTAAGAAGCAAATTTTTATTGGACAGAGATTTGATAAAGATAAATCAGCTTGGCAGATGCCACAAGGTGGAATTGATAAAGG